>JAESFN010000062.1_pt1 | contig 285626 bp, 279 predicted proteins | sample 9269411 | NCBI WGS metagenome assembly JAESFN01 (sample SAMN14505399, study PRJNA617100) | algae metagenome | isolation source: Iphinoe sp. HA4291-MV1 and co-occurring heterotrophs from trail next to... | place: USA: Maunawili Falls, Hawaii | collected 2009-07-25
GCTTCGACGAGCGGTGCACGGACAGGCGGGGCCTGCCGCCCGAGTTCTTTTTCAACGCCTGGCGGACGCGCCGCTTACGCCGATCTGTTTGTGTCAGAGTGCCCATTGGCCAACCTCTACTTCTTCTTGCCTTCCTTGCGGAAGATATACTCACCCTGATAGCGAACGCCTTTGCCCTGGTAGGGCTCGGGCGGCCGATAGGCGCGAATTTCGGAGGCGACCTGCCCGACGAGCTGCTTGTCGATGCCGGAAACCTGAATCTGGTCCTGCTTGGCGCCGCCGACCTTGACGTCGACGCCGGCCGGGATCGGGTGCACGACGTCGTGACTGTAGCCGACCTGAAGCTGCAATTGATCCTTGCCCTTGAGCGCTGCGCGGAAGCCCACGCCGTGGATCTCCAGGTTGTGTGAGTACCCTTGTGTCACACCGGTTATGAGATTGGCCACCATCGTGCGGGCCATGCCCCACTGGGACCGGGCCTGCTTGGTTTCAGTCGTCGGCGTGACAGCGATGCCATCGGCCGTCTTCTCGAGCTTGATCAACTCGGAAGCCGTGAATGACAGCTCGCCCTTTGGACCCTTTACCTTCACGGTCTGGCCGGCGACCGTCGCAGTGACGTTCGAGGGAACCGGGACCGGCTTCTTACCAATTCGCGACATGGATCTATCTCTTGCCTTCGGCGGCGTCAGAACACGTTGCAGAGGATCTCGCCGCCGACGTTCTCCTCCTTGGCGCGCCAATCCGGCAATACACCCTTCGGAGTCGACAGAATGGCGAGGCCCAGCCCGTTGGCCACCGTCTTGAGCTGCTTCACCGGCGAATACACGCGGCGGCCCGGCTTCGACACGCGCATGATCTTGCGGATCGCCGGCTGGCCGTTGTTGTACTTGAGCTCGATTTCGAACTCGGCGCCGCTGGCCTTGTGCTCGACCCGCGCGTAGCCGCGGATATAGCCTTCCTCAGTCAGCACGTCGAGGACGCGCGCGCGCAGGTTGGAAGCCGGCGTCGAGACCTTCGGCCGACGGCGCAACTGCGCATTGCGGATGCGTGTCAGCATGTCGCCCAGAGGATCGTTCACGATCATTTCGTTCTCGCTCCTTACCAGCTCGACTTGACCATGCCCGGGATCAGGCCCTGGCTGGCCAGTTCCCGGAGCTGGTTGCGGCACATCTTGAGCTTGCGATAGTAGCCGCGGGCGCGGCCCGTCAGCTCGCAGCGGTTGCGAATACGCGTCTTCGACCCGTTTCGCGGAAGCTGAGCCAGCTTCATGCTGGCCTGCATCCGCTCCGTCAGGTTCTTCGTCGTATCGCCAACCAACTCCTTGAGCCTGGCGCGCTTGGCAGCCTGCTGGGCCGCCAGCCTGCGGCGGCGATTGTTCTTCTCGACCGAACTTGTCTTTGCCATCTCTAACTCCAAAGGCCTTTCGGGACGTAGGCCCGAGGTCCCTCAGTTGCGGAACGGAAAATTGAAGGCGCGCAGTAGCTCGCGGGCCTCGTCATCGGATTTGGCGGTCGTGCAGACGACGACATCCATGCCCAAAATCTCGTCGACCTGGTCGTAGTCGATCTCGGGGAACACGATGTGCTCCTTGAGTCCGACCGCGAAGTTGCCACGGCCATCGAAGCTCTTCGGATTGAGGCCGCGGAAGTCCTTGACGCGGGGGAGCGCGATCGTGACGAAGCGATCGAGAAACTCGTACATGCGAATTCCGCGCAACGTCACCTTCGTGCCAAGCGCCATGCCGTCGCGAACCTTGAAGGTCGCGATCGACTTGCGTGCGCGTGTCACCACCGGACGCTGGCCGGAGATCCGCGCCAGGTCGCCTGCCGCGTTCTCGACCTTCTTGCGGTCGTTGACCGCCTCGCCGACGCCCATGTTCAGCACGATCTTCTCGATGCGGGGTACCTGCATCGGGTTGGCGTAGTTGAACTTCTCGGTGAGCGCCTTGCGCACCGTCGTCTCGTAGTGAGCCTTGAGCCGGGGCTGGTAGCCCTTGGGCCGCGTAAAGGACCGCGGCTCGGCCGGCGCAGCGGCGGCCGCCGGCTTGCCCGACTTGGCGCCCTTCGCCTTGGGGTCGGCCGGCTTGCCGCCTTTCTTGGGCTTCTCGTTCTCAGCCATGGCTTATTTCCTATCCGGGATGACTTCGCCCGAGCGCTTGGCGTAGCGAACCTTGGTACCGTCCTCGAGGAGCTTGAAGCCGACGCGCGTCGGCTTGCCGTCCTTGGGATCCTCCAGTCCGAGGTTCGATACGTCGATCGGCGCCTCCTTGGAGATGATGCCGCCTTCCTGGGTGCCGGTCTGGCGCTGGTGGCGCCGTACGACGTTCACGCCTCGCACCAGTGCGCGGTTCTCCTTGGGCATCATCCTGATGACTTCGCCCTGCTTGCCCTTGTCGCGGCCGGTGAGCACGATCACGCGGTCGCCCTTCTTGATCTTGAGAGACGCCATCACAGCACCTCCGGCGCCAGGGATACAATTTTCATGTGGTTCTTGTTCCGGAGCTCGCGCGTGACCGGTCCGAAGATGCGGGTGCCGACGGGCTCGCCTTGCGGGTTGATCAGGACAGCCGCGTTGCGATCGAAACGGATCAACGAGCCGTCGGGCCGGCGCACGCCGTGGGCGGTGCGCACCACGACGGCCTTCATGACCTGCCCCTTCTTGACCCGGCCGCGCGGAATGGCGTCCTTCACCGATACGACGATGATGTCGCCGATCGTTGCATACTTGCGCTTGGAGCCACCGAGCACCTTGATGCACTGAACTTGCCGCGCGCCGGAATTGTCGGCGACGTCAAGATTGGTCTCCATCTGAATCATCGGACCAGTTCCTATATGCCGGCTCCCACGCCCGTGCGGGGAGCCCAGTTCTCTACGCTGTGATTACGCCTTGGTCTCGGTGAGCACGACCCACCGCTTGTTCTTCGAGATCGGCCGGCTCTCCTCGATCCTGACCTTGTCGCCCACCTTGAACGTGTTGTTCTCGTCGTGGGCCTGGTACTTCTTCGAACGGCGAACGGTCTTTCTCAGCAGTGGGTGCGTGTAGCGACGCTCAACCTCGACCACCACGGTCTTGCTGTTCTTGTCCGACACCACCACGCCCTGCAGAATGCGCTTCGGCATTGCGACTACTCCTCAAACCTTCTTGGCCGCGCCGGCCTGCTTCTGGCGCGCGATCGTCCTGACGCGCGCGATATCGCGGCGCACCTGCCGGATCCGCGCGGTGTTCTCGAGCTGGCCGGAAGCCATCTGAAAGCGCAGGTTGAACTGCTCCTTCTTGAGGCTGCTCAGCTGCTCGTCGAGCTGGTCCAGCGTCATGTCGCGGATCGCGGCGGCCTTCATCGTTGCAAACCCTTCACGTCTTTCGGCGGCGCAGTGGCCCCAAACCCTTACTGAATGCGCGTCACGATGCGCGTCTTGATCGGCAACTTGGCAGCACCCAGCGTGAGCGCTTCCTTGGCGACCTGATCGGTCACCCCGTCGAGCTCAAACATGATGCGGCCGGGCTTGACGCGGGCAACCCAAAGCTCGGGCGAGCCCTTGCCGGAGCCCATGCGAACCTCGGCCGGCTTCTTGGTGACCGGCAGGTCCGGAAAGATGCGAATCCAGACGCGGCCGGCGCGCTTCATATGGCGCGTGATGGCGCGACGGGCAGCCTCGATCTGACGCGCGGTCAGCCGCTCGGGCTCGACCGCCTTCAATCCGTGCGAGCCAAAGTTGAGTGTTGTGCCGCCTTTGGCCTGGCCGTGAATGCGGCCTTTGAAAGCCTTGCGGAACTTCGAGCGCTTGGGTTGCAGCATTGATAATGTCCTCGATCAGCGTCAGGCGCCCGCGCCACGCTCGCGTTCACGGTCCCGGTCGCGGTCGCCATCGCGCCGACGTCCACCGCCGCCGCCCTCCTGCATGTCGAGGGAGCGCTTCTCGGACGCCATGGGATCGTGCTCCATGATCTCGCCCTTGAAGACCCACACCTTGACACCGATGACGCCATAGGCGGTGCGCGCAAGGCCGTAGCCGAAGTCCACGTCGGCGCGCAGCGTATGCAGCGGCACGCGGCCCTCGCGATACCACTCCGTGCGTGCGATTTCCGCGCCGCCCAAACGACCCGCGACATTGATACGGATGCCGAGCGCGCCGAGCCGCAGCGCGGATTGCACGGCGCGCTTCATCGCGCGCCGGAAGGCGACGCGGCGCTCGAGCTGCTGGGCGATGCCTTCGGCAATCAGCGTGGCGTCGATCTCGGGCTTCCTGACCTCGACGATATTGAGATGAACCTCCGACTTGGTCAGCCGAGAAAGATCGTTCTTCATCTTCTCGATGTCGGAGCCCTTCTTGCCGATGAGCACGCCGGGCCGGGCCGTATGAACGGTGACGCGGCACTTCTTGTGCGGGCGCTCGATGACGACCTTGGAGATGCCGGCCTGGCGCTGCTGCTTGAGGATATGGCCGCGAATGGCGCGATCCTCGTGGAGCAGGCGACCGTACTCGCCGCGGCTGGCGAACCACCGGCTGTCCCAGGTGCGATTGATACCGACGCGGAGGCCGATCGGGTTGACCTTGTGTCCCATACTTAGGCCTCCTTCGCCTCTGCCGTCGTCTCCTTCACCTCGCGGACGACGACAGTGATCTGGGAGAATGGTTTCACGATCGCGCCGCTGCGGCCACGGCCGCGAGCATGAAAGCGCTTCATGATGAGGTTCTTGCCGACGTAAGCTTCGGCGACGATGAGAGCGTCGACATCGAGCCCGTGATTGTTCTCAGCGTTGGCGACCGCCGACATCACGCACTTGCGGACATCGGTCGCGATGCGCTTGCGCGCAAACTCCAGGTCGGCAAGCGCCTGATTGACTTTCTTGCCGCGGATGAGTCCCGCAACCAGGTTCAACTTTTGCGGCGAGACCCGCAGATTTCTGGCGACCGCCTTTGCCTCCGACTCGGAGAGGCTTCGCTCACGTTTGGGCTTGCCCATCGCTCCCTCTCCGCCTTACCGCTTCACGGCCTTGCGATCGCCGCCGTGCCCGTGGAATGCGCGGGTCGGTGCGAACTCGCCGAACTTGTGGCCGACCATGTCCTCGGTCACGGAAACCGGGATGTGCTTCTGGCCGTTGTGGACACCGAACGTCAGCCCGACGAACTGCGGCAGAATGGTCGACCGCCGGCTCCAAATCTTGATGATCTCGTTGCGACCGCCGCCACGAACCTTCTCTGCCTTCTTCAGCAGATAGCCGTCGACGAACGGACCCTTCCACACTGAGCGTGACACGTGCTTCTCCTCGTTCCGCCGCTATTTGCCCTTGTGGCGGCTGCGGATGATGTATTTGTCGGTGGCCTTGTTCTTGCGCGTCTTGGCGCCCTTGGTCGGCTTGCCCCAGGGCGTGGCCCAGTGCTTGCCGCCCTTGGTGCGGCCGCCGTTGGGATGGTCGACCGGGTTCATCGCGATCGAGCGGACCGTCGGGCGCCAGCCCATCCAGCGATTGCGGCCCGCCTTGCCGATGACCTGGTTGGAATGATCCGGGTTCGACACCGCGCCGACGGTCGCCAGGCATTCCGCACGCACACGGCGCGTCTCGCCAGAGTTGAGCTTGACAATGGCCCAGCCGGCATCACGGCCAACGAGCTGGACATAAGCGCCCGCCGAGCGCGCCATCTGACCACCGCGTCCGGGTTTGAGCTCGACATTGTGGATGATGGTGCCGATCGGCATGGCCGACAGCGGCATCGCATTGCCGGGCTTGACGTCGACCTTGGCGCCGGCGACGACCGCATCGCCGACCGCGAGACGCTGCGGGGCCAGGATGTAGGAGAGCTCGCCGTCGTCGTACTTGATCAACGCAATGAAGGCCGTCCGATTGGGGTCGTACTCGAGCCGCTCGACCTTTGCCGGCACATCGAACTTGCGGCGGCGGAAGTCGACACGGCGATAGGCCTTCTTGTGGCCACCGCCGACGTGACGCGTCGTGATGCGCCCGTCGCTGTTGCGGCCACCGGTGTTGGATTTGCCCTCGACCAGCATCTTGACCGGAGCGCCCTTCCAGAGGTGGCTGCGATCGACCAGAACGAGGTGCCGCAGGCCGGGGCTCGTCGGGCGATATGTCTTGAGTGCCATAAGACGTTTCCCTTAAAGGCCTGTCGTGACGTCGATCGAATGGCCGTCTTCGAGCGTCACGATCGCTTTTTTGACGTCGCTCTGCAGCGCGCGGATGCCGCGGAACTGCTTCAGCTTGCCTTTGCGCACGGTCGTGTTGACGGCCTTGACCTTGACCTTGAACAGCCCTTCGACCGCAGCCTTGATCTCGGTCTTGGTCGCGCGGGGCTTGACGTTGAACACGACCTTGTTGTGCTCAGCGGCCCTGGTCGACTTCTCGGTGACGACCGGAGACACGATGACGTCGTAGTGCTCGAGCTTGGTCATTTGAACCGCTCCTCAAGCGCGGCAACCGCCGCCTTGGTCAGCACCAGCTTGCGCCGGCGGAGAATGTCGTAAACGTTGATGCCCTGAACCGGCAGGACGTCGATGTTGGGGATGTTGCGCGCGGCACGGGCAAAGCCCGGCTCGATCTCCGCGCCGCCGATGATCAGTGCGTTCGACAGCGAGAGCTTGCCGAACGCCTCCTTCAGCGCCTTGGTCTTGCCGCCGGTGATCTCGGCCTTGTCGAGCACGACGATCTCGCCGGCCTTGGCCTTCGCCGACAGGGCGTGACGCAATGCGAGCGCGCGCACCTTTTTCGGCAACTCGATGGCATGGCTGCGCGGCTTCGGCCCGAACGCCTTGCCACCACCACGCCACTGCGGCACCGACTTGTCGCCGTGCCGGGCGCCGCCGGTGCCCTTCTGCTTGTACATCTTCTTGCCGGTGACCGTGACCTCGGAGCGATCCTGGGCGTGATGCGTGCCGGCCATCCGCTTCAGTTGCTGGTAACGAACCATCCGATGAAGCAGATCGGAGCGCGGCTCGAGCCCGTAGATGGCATCGCTCAGCTCGATGGCGCCAGCCGCTTCGGCGCCGAGGGTCGTGACATTGGCTTGCATCGCCCTCACTCCTTGTTCGCCGGAGCCGCGTCGCCGGCTTTGCGGAAAGCGCCCGGCTGTGGCACGCCCGCAGGCAGAGCCTTCTTCACCGCGTCGCGGACCAGCACCCATCCGCCTTTGTGGCCCGGCACCGCGCCGCGGATCATCAACAGCCCGCGCTCGACGTCGGTCTTGACCACGACCAGGTTCTGGGTGGTGACCTTCTCACCGCCCATCTGCCCGGCCATTTTCTTGCCCTTGAACACCTTGCCCGGATCCTGGCGCTGACCGGTCGAGCCCAAGCTGCGGTGAGACACCGACACACCGTGGGTGGCGCGCAGACCGCCGAAGTTCCAGCGCTTCATCGCGCCCTGGAAGCCCTTGCCCTGATTGGTGCCGGTCACGTCGACGAACTGACCGGGCGTGAAATGGTCTGCCGTCAGCTCCGCGCCGACATCGATCAGGTTCTCCGGAGAGACGCGAAACTCGACAAGCCGGCGCTTCGGCTCAACCTTGGCCACGGCAAAATGCTGCCGCTCGGCCTTCGACACGTGGGCCGGCTTGCGGCGACCAGCGCCCAACTGCAGGGCCGTGTAACCGTTTTTGTCGGACGTGCGATGGGCCACGACCTGGCAATTGTCCACTTTCAACACCGTCACGGGGATGTGCTCGCCCGCATCGGTGAAGACACGTGTCATTCCCAGCTTCTGTGCGATCAATCCGGAGCGCATTCTGCGCTATCCTTCTCGTTCGGGGTCATGTGCGGAGCGTGCCCGGACAGAGGACCCATTGATCCGTTAGAGCTTGATCTCGACGTCGACGCCGGCAGCAAGATCGAGCTTCATGAGAGCGTCGACCGTCTGAGGCGTCGGATCGACGATGTCGAGCAGACGCTTGTGGGTGCGCATCTCAAATTGCTCGCGGCTCTTCTTGTCGATGTGCGGGCTCCGGTTGACGGTGAACTTCTCGATCCGCGTGGGCAGCGGGATCGGGCCACGCACCTCCGCACCGGTGCGTTTCGCCGTGTTCACGATCTCTCGCGTCGACGCATCGAGAACGCGATGGTCGAACGCTTTCAATCGGATGCGGATATTCTGGCCGTTCATTGTCGTCCTACCCCAAAGGAGAGGCGCCCGTATTGCTCCGGGCGCTCTTCCATCATTTGCCGCTACTCGACGATTTTGGTTACGACGCCGGCGCCGACGGTGCGACCGCCCTCGCGGATCGCAAAGCGCTGCTTCTCTTCCATCGCGATCGGCGTGATCAGCTCAACGTCCATCGCAACGTTGTCACCCGGCATCACCATCTCGGTGCCCTCCGGCAACGTCACTACCCCCGTCACGTCCGTCGTGCGGAAGTAAAACTGAGGACGGTAGTTCTTGAAAAACGGAGTGTGACGCCCACCCTCGTCCTTGGTCAGAATGTAGGCCTCCGCCTTGAACTTCTTGTGCGGCTTCACAGAACCCGGCTTCGCCAACACCTGGCCACGCTCCACCGCCTCCTTGTCAATGCCGCGCAGCAGGCAGCCCACGTTGTCGCCCGCCTCGCCCGCATCCAACAGCTTGCGGAACATCTCGACGCCCGTCACAACGCACTTCTGCGTGTCCTTCAGGCCGACAATCTCAACCTCCTCGCCGACCTTCACCAGACCGCGCTCAATCCGGCCCGTCACAACCGTGCCGCGGCCCGAGATCGAGAACACGTCCTCGATCGGCATCAGGAACGGCTGGTCCTTCGGACGCTCGGGAAGAGGAATGTAGGTGTCCAGCGCCTCGTACAGCTTCAGGATCGCCTCATCGGCAAGCGGACCCTTCTCCCCGTTCAGAGCCTTGATCGCCGCGCCCCGGATCACCGGAAGGTCGTCGCCAGGGAACTGGTACTTCGACAACAGTTCGCGAACCTCCATCTCGACCAGGTCCAAAAGCTCAGGGTCGTCGACCACATCGCACTTGTTCAAAAAAACCACGATGTAGGGAACACCCACCTGACGCGCCAACAAAATGTGCTCGCGCGTCTGGGGCATCGGACCGTCAACCGCCGACACAACCAAAATCGCGCCGTCCATCTGCGCCGCACCCGTGATCATGTTCTTCACGTAGTCGGCATGGCCAGGGCAATCCACGTGCGCGTAATGACGGTTCTCCGTCGCATACTCCACATGGCTCGTCGCAATCGTCAGGATCTTCGTCGGATCACGACGCCCCTGGCTCTCAGACGCCTTCGCTACCTGGTCATACGAGATCGCCGTCGACGTCCAACCCTTGTCCGCAGACACCTTCGTCAACGCCGCCGTCAACGTCGTCTTGCCATGGTCTACATGACCTATCGTCCCTACGTTGCAATGCGGCTTCGTCCGCTCAAACTTCTGCTTGGCCATAACCGGTTCCTACACGTCCTGGAGCAGCCGGTGCGCGGCTGCCGTTCACTCAACACTTGCCGCCGGACGAGCGTCCGGCCCGGAGGCGCGCCGACGGATCGGCGCGCGCGTTCCTTCAACGCAACCGCAGAGCGGTTGGAGCGGGTGAAGGGAATCGAACCCTCGTATTCAGCTTGGAAGGCTGCTGCTCTACCATTGAGCTACACCCGCAATTCCTTTGTCTTCTGCCTGTCTGGACCGTTCCGGCTGGGGTGGTGGAGGGGGCTGGATTCGAACCAGCGTAGGCGAAGCCAACGGATTTACAGTCCGTCCCCTTTAGCCACTCGGGCACCCCTCCGGTCCCAGGTCGTTCCATCCAAACAAAATCGCCCCGCTGTCGCCAGCAGGGGCCCGTCCATGGTGCTTATCGGGACCGCAACGAACGATGTCAATTGGAAAATAGCCGAGCGCCCGACATAAGTAGGCGGTCACTCTTCCCTCCGACATCGCATGGTTCGCAAAAGCATATGGCCCCGAGACACGCCAGCCACAAGGCCCGCAAGGACACACGCCACCACCGGCGGTCCCAATCGCATGACGACGGACCGCTCTCCATCTACGGCATTCACGCGGTCGAGGCGGCCCTGCGCAACCCGCGGCGGGTCATCCTACGGCTGATGGCGACGCAGAATGCCGAGCATCGGCTTGCGGAGGCGATCGCCCATCGCGGTCTGGCGGTCGAGCCTGTCCAGATCCGAGAGCTTGATCGCCGCCTCGGGCCGGATACCGTACATCAAGGCGTGCTCGCAGAAGCCGAGCCGTTGTCAGACCCCACCCTGGCCGCCCTGGCCGAGAGCAGCGAGCAGGCCGGCCCCCTCGTCGTTCTCGATCAAGTCACGGACCCCCACAACGTCGGCGCCATCTTACGCTCTGCCGCGGTGTTCGGCGGCAGCGGCCTGATCATGACCCGGCGTCACAGCCCGCCGCTCGGCGGCGCGTTGGCAAAGTCGGCATCGGGGGGGCTGGAGGCGGTGCCCGTCGCATTGGTGGGCAACCTCGCTCAAACGCTGGCCGAGTTGCGGAAATTGCATGTCCAATGCATCGGGTTGGACGGCGAGGCGGGCGCCGTGCTCGAGGACGAGCCACTGACGGGTCCATTGGCGATCGTGCTCGGCGCGGAAGGCAAAGGTCTGCGCCAGCTCACACGGGAGTCCTGCGACCGCCTGTGCCGCATTCGCGCCAGCGGTCCGCTGGCGTCGCTCAACGTGTCCAACGCGGCGGCCGTCGCCCTTCACGTGGCGGCCATGCGGCGCGCACTGTCACGCGGCTAGGAATGACAAAAAGGGGTGCGCACGACGCGCACCCCTTGAACGGTCAGCTCCAGAAGATCCCGGCCGGATCAATCGCAGATCGTCGGACGGTAGCACTTCTCGTAGCCGCGACGGCAGATATAGTCGCCACGACTGTTGTAGTAGCACGGACCCTCGACCCAACGGCACTGCGGGGGCCCCTGATAGCAGCTCTCCCGGTAGTAGGTGCGCTCGCGGCCCTCCGCATAGGCGCCAAGAAGGCCGAGGCCGAGGATCGTGCCACCGACGATCGCAGCGGTACGGCCACCGCGGGCTTCCACCGGCTGCACGGATGCGAAGCCAACGCCGATAGCCAACGTCAGGGCGAGGGCAGCATGAATGAGCTTCTTGATCATGTTCGTAGACTCCGCGGTTTCCTTTTGATCGCGTACCGAGGGGCCTTCATTCAGCCAGACGACGAGCCCCCTCATCCATTCTCCGGGCATTCAGCATCACGGCATGTGAATATGGCCTGAACAGGATAAGCCGCTGAATGGTTCCGCCCAACAGGTCCTGGGACGATCACCAATGCCACGGGCGATGACGGCCGTGATGCTCAGAGTGCCAACGTGTGTGGTCCCAGTTCCGCGACGGGTATCCCCACGCGGGGTAATACTCCGGCAGCGCATAATTGTAGCGATACCGGTACCGCATCTCGCGGCGCGGCACCCAGTAGCGCGACGCGTAGTAGGGATAGTACCCGCGCGGCTCATACCGGTAGGCAAAGGGATCCGGACCGGCGTAACCCCGATGCCCATAGAAGAACTCGTCGACCATCCGGCCGTCCGCCTCGGCCGGGCTCAGTGTTCCGGCTCCCAGCACTGCCGCCAGGGCTCCAGCTACGACTCCGCGCCACCGCATGATGCCCTCCTCGCCCCGCCGTCCATCGCGTTAGGTGCGGCACATGTCATACTGAATCGTCTAAATATTCCTTAATGTTTTGCTCATCAGGCATCCTGCGGCGCGCCATGCGTTGCGGCCGCGCATCACTTTCCGGCGCGACCCGCGCGGCATGTCACCCAAGACAGCTTGGGGACTATGGGGCGTTCGCCAATCCCAAGGCTTTCAATGTCGCGCGATCGAAGGCATTGGAGCGGTTCTCGACCAAGCCAAAGTCCCCGCGGTGCGCCCACATCGACCAGCCGAACCCGCCCATCTCCGCGGCACGCCGGACCGCCGTCAGCCAACGCACCCTGCTCCCATCGTCGGGCACACCCGCCTCGGCTGGCAGCCGCAGCGCGCCAAACTCGCCAATTAGAACCTGGGCTCTCAGCAGGCCCTGTCGATCCGCCCACCGGCCGATGTCGGCCATATGGCGGCGCACCGTCGCCGCTGTCGGGCGTTGCTGCAGGTACCGATCGATCTGGTGCACCGCGGCGGCGAGCGTCGGCCCGGCGGCGCTACCGCGCAAAGCGAATAACTTTCTGGTCGCGGCCAGTGCCCGTCGCCGGTCGGTGGCAGCGGCCGGGAACGCCAAGCCCGCCACGAACCGCAGCTCAGGGACCGCCCACGTTGCGGACTGGTGGGTAAACGCAAAGGGCTCGTAGTAGTGCACGTCCACCAGGGTTCGGTCGTCAAATGGTGTCATGTCGAGGAACCGCAGGCCGTCCTTGCCGGACCAGCACCCGCCCGTGACGACGAGGATCAGCCGCGGTGCCACCTGTCTCAGCCCTTTGAAAAGGGCCTCCTGGCGCTCAGTCCAATCAGGACCGTTGGCGCGCCGGCAAGCGGGTTGTGGCTCGTTCATCAGCTCGAGAGCGACGTGATCGTCGGGGAAGGTACTGGCTAGAATCGCAAGGCGCTGCAGGAATGCCTCGTAGGTCTGGAAGGCTTGGTCATCGCCGAGAATGTGGGCCGGCGTCCAGCGCGGCGTGTCGTGGCGTGGAAAGCCGCTGATCAGCACAGCGAGCCCGGCCGCGCGCGCCCTAACCAGGAGATCAACCAGGCGGTCCTCCAAGGCCGCTCTCTGATCGTCAGCCGCCTCCAGGAACGGCCCCGGCTCGACAGGTAGGCGGACAAACGTCAATCCGGCCGACTTCAGACGGCCGAGATCCTGGTCGGTTATTTCGGAGCGCGCGCCGTGGAACAGCGGCCAGGACGTGCCTTCGGGGTAGGCCAGGTAGTGAGCGACGTTGATGCCGCGCCGAAATACGGGCGTGTCACCCGCGGCAGGGAGGGAGCACGCCCCAATAGCCGCAATTGCCGAAAGCACCGAGGCAAGGCCTCTGAGGAGCGGTGTTCCTGCCGGCCCACCAGCGCGCCGCGTCGACCAATATCTATCCCGCCGTCGAAGAAACACGCGCCACCGGACCAATGAAAGCTCGCGGTGTCACTATAGACCGCCCGCATCCGCCCAGTCCGATGGCCTATCGCACGCCGGCCAGCTCGATCTCATTGGCGCGGTGGCAGGCGACACGATGGCTCGATCCGATGTCCGTGGCTCGGGGCGTCTCAACCTTGCAGCGATCGACGGCGTACCGGCAACGCGGATGGAAGGCACAACCGGTGGGCGGTGCGGCCGGATCGGCCACCTCGCCCTTCAGGATGACCCGTTGCGAGCGCAGCCGCGGATCAGGCTTGGGCACCGCCGAGAGCAGCGCTTCCGTGTAGGGGTGGCGGGGCCGGGCGAACAGGGCCTCGGCCGATGCCTCCTCGACGATCCTGCCGACATACATGACCGCCACGCGGTCGCTCATGTGCTTGACCACCGAAAGGTCGTGGGCAACGAACAGGTAGGAGAGCCCGAGCCGCTCCTGAAGCTCGAGCAGCAGATTGACGATCTGCGCCTGCACCGACACGTCCAGCGCAGAGACCGGCTCGTCGGCCACGACGAGGCTCGGATTGAGCGCTAGCGCGCGGGCGATGCCGATGCGCTGGCGCTGGCCCCCTGAGAACGCGTGGGGGAAGCGGTTCATGTAGGCGGACGGCAGCTTCACGAGATCGAGGAGCTGGCGCACGCGCTCGCGGCGGGTCTGCGCGGTGCCGATCCGGTTCACCAGCATGGGCTCGGCAATGATATCGCCGACCATCATCCGCGGATTGAGCGAGGAGAATGGATCCTGGAAGATCATCTGCATGTGGGGCCGGATAGGTGCCAGCTCGACACGCTTGAGTCGCGCCACGTCGACCAACGGCCCCTCGCCGACGCGAAAGCGGACGGCGCCGTCCGTCGGCGCCAGCGCCCGTACAATGCAGCGCGCCACCGTGGTCTTGCCGCAGCCCGACTCGCCAACGAGCGAAAGCGTGCGGCCCCTGCCGATGGCAAAGTCCACACCATCGACCGCCTTGATCTGGCCGACCACCTTCCTGAGCACCCCGCGCCGGATCGGGAAATGCTTCTTCAGGTCGGCAACCTCGAGAACGTTGGTCATGCGCTTGCCGATACGGAGGGGGCTGCCGGTGCCGCCTCGTCGTAGAGGACGCAGCTCACGGCGCTGGTCTGGGTCATCTGGATGGTTCGCGGCACCGCCACCTCGCAACGCCCGGCGATGCGCTCGCTGCAGCGCGGATGAAAGGCGCAGCCCTCTGGCCGGTTGTAGGGGTGCGGGATCGAGCCCTCGATGGTCTCCAGCTTGGAGTGCGGCCTGGCCAGGATCGACGGGATCGAGCGCAGCAGCGCACGGGTATAGGGGTGGCGCGGCCGATGGAAAATCTGATCGACGGGCCCGCGCTCGACGATGCGGCCGAGATACATGACCGCCACGTCATCGGCCATCTCGGCGATGACACCCATGTCGTGGGTGATGAGGACCAGCGAGAGTCCGCGGTCGCGCTGCAGGGTGCGCAGGAGGTCGAGCACCTGCGCCTGGGTGGTGACGTCGAGGGCCGTCGTCGGCTCGTCGGCGATCAGGATGCGCGGGTCCGCTGCCAACGCCATCGCAATCATGACCCGTTGCCTGAGCCCGCCCGAGAGCTGGAAGGGGTATTCGCCGATCCGGCGCTCCCCTTGCGGGATGCCGACGAGACGCAGCAGCTCAAGCGTCCGCGCCCGCACTGCCGCCTTGTCCCAGTCGGCGTGGGCCAGGATGGTCTCGCCGATCTGATTGCCGACCGTGTAGTGCGCCGACAGCGAGGTCATGGGCTCCTGGAAGATCAGCGCGATCTCCTTGCCACGGATCGCGCGGATGGCAGCGCCCTTGGGATCGAGCCGGGCAAGATCGACGGCCGGGGCTCCGGGGCGCTCGAGCCAGATTTCGCCACTGACGATACGGCCCGGCCGCTCCAGGATCTGGAGGATCGAACGCGCCATCACGCTCTTGCCGCACCCCGACTCTCCGACGATCCCGAGCGTCTTGCCGGGCATCAAGTCGAAGCTGGCGCCATCGACCGCGCGCACGATGCCCTCATCCTGGAGAAACTGGGTCTCCAGGTTGCGAACCCGCAGGACGGGTGCCGGCTCGTCAGCCATAGGGGTCCGCCGCGTCTCTGAGGCCGTCGCCCAGGAAGTTGAAGGCAAGAATCACAACGATCACGGGAACGGCGGCAATGAGCAGCCACGGCGCAATGGCGAGCGTCTGCACGTTCTGTGCGTCCTGGAGCAGAATGCCCCAGCTTATCGCCGGCGGCCTCAGACCCAGCCCGAGGAAGCTGAGTGCGGTTTCCGAAATGATCATGGCCGGAAGTGCCAGGCTGACGGCGGCGATGATGTGGCTCATGAACGAGGGAAGCATGTGGCGGAAAATGATGCGCAAGCGGCTCGCGCCCATCAACTCGGCGGCTACCACGAAGTCCTCCTCCCTGAGCGACAGGAAACGGCCGCGGACGACGCGGGCAAGGTCGGTCCAGCCGATCAGCGAGATGATGAGGGTGATCGCGAAATAGACCTGCATCGTTGACCAAGTGTTGGGCAACGCGGCGGCAAGCCCCATCCAAAGCGGAATGGTCGGGATCGACCGGACGAGCTCGATCAGGCGCTGGATCGCGGTGTCGATGGTGCCGCCGTAGAGGCCGGAGACGCCACCGAGCAGCACGCCCAGGAACAGACTGATGGCGACGCCGGCCAAGCCGATCGATAGGGAGACGCGTGTCGCCACTATCAATCGCGACCACATGTCCCGGCCCTGCACGTCGGTGCCGAGCAGGAACAATCCGTTCTCGGGAACTGTGCTGTCGTAGCCCAACAGGTGCTTGGTTGTCGGGAACAGACCGAACAAGTGGTAGGGATAGCCGTCGGCAAAGAACCGCACGTACACTTTCCTGCTTTCGTCGACCCGATAGACCAGCTTGAAGGTCTTCATGTCGCGAACGCCCTTCAGCCCGTGCACATAGGGCCGGAAGCTGCCGTCGCTGTCGAACCAGATGATCGATTGCGGCGGGATGTAGCCGCGCCGTGCATCGCTCGCATCCGGGTCGGCATAGGCGAGGAAGTCCGCGAAGATGGCGACCAGATAGAAAAGCGCGACGACGAACAGGCTGACAAGAGCCAGCTTGTGCTTTCTGAAGCGCCACCACGTAAGCTGAAGTTGCGTCGCGACAGCCACCCGATTCTCGGCCTTGGCGCCGTCCAATCGCCCGCGGCCGCCCCAGCGCGCCAACCTCGCCAACACGCCGGTCATTGATCCACCTGATGGCGGATGCGCGGATCGATCCACATCAGGATGAGATCCGAGATGAAGGTGCCGACCACGGTCAAGGCGCCGAGCAGAAGGACGATGGTGCCGGCGAGATACATGTCCTGCGCGATGAGCGCGCCCAGGAGCACCGGCCCGACGGTCGGCAGGCTCATGACCAGGCTGATGATGATGCTGCCAGAGACGAGATAGGGAAAGATGTAGGCAAGCGTCGACGCGAAGGGGTTGAGCGCGGCACGAACGGGATACTTGAGCACAACGCGATGCTCAGTGAGGCCCTTCGCCCGCGCGGTGATGACGTACGGCTTGCGCAGCTCATCGAGCAGATTGGCCCTCATGATGCGAATGAGCTGCGCGGTGCCCGCGAGCGCGAGGATCAGTGCCGGCAGTGGCAGGTGCCACATCAGATCGACGAACTTGTCCCATCCCCAAGGTGCCAGTTCCATCGCCGGCGAAAACAGCCCGCCGACGTTGGCGCCGAACCACTTGAACGCCAGATAGAGGATGATCAATGCGAGCAGAAAATTCGGCACCGCCAGGCCGATGAAGCCGATCAGCGTGAAGATGTAGTCACCGATGGAATACTGCCGCACCGCCGAGTAGATGCCGATCGGCAGGGCCAGCCCCCAGGTCAGGAGCAGCGCGGCGATCGATAGCACTACCGTCATCCACAGCCGGTCGCCCAGAACCTCTGCGACCGGCCGCTGCCATTCCATCGACTCGCCAAAATCGCCCCGCAGCACGCGCCCCATCCACTTCAAGTACTGGACCCATTGCGGCTGATCGAGGCCGTAAAGGAGACGCAGGTTCTGCGCCTCCTCCATCGAGACCGCGCTGCCAGTGGAGGAGAGGCGCGCGATATAGGCGTCGACGAAATCACCCGGCGGAAGCTGGATGATGACGAACGACAGAACCGTGATCGCCCACATCGTGGCGAGCGCTAGGAGAAACCGGCGCACGATGAAGGCGACCATGGCCCAACCTGTTGGCACGATGAAACACCCCTCTCCCCAGGCGCGGGGAGAGGGGCGGGCGGGTCATTCCTTGAAGAACCATGTCTCCGGATGCGAGCCACCCGGCGTCCGGCAGTGCTGCGCGATGCACACGCGCGACGGGATGTTGCCGAGCTTGTTCGAAGCGATCCTCACGCCCATCAGCGCCGGCGACTGGCCGACGGTGCCGATGCCGTACTGCTGATCGACCAAGATCTTCCAGATCTCGTGCGCCGTCTTGATGCGGCCTTCCTCGTTCTGACCGCCCGCCGAACGATAGAGATCGAAGATCTTCTTGATGTTGGGGTCGGTCGGCTCGCGCCCCTGCTTGCCGCCCGAGGCGTACCACTGTGCGAACTCGGGGCCCATGAAGGCCTCGGTTGGATCGACCCAGATGGCGTGCCGCGGGAACAGATAGAGGATCTCCGTGCCGCCGTTGGTCCAAATCTGGATGTGGTGCTCGTTGTTACGGGTCCGCGTGAATGCGAGGTTGCGCTCCATCTCCTTGGACTCGGCCCAGATGCCGATCTTCTTCCACTGCTGCGCAATCATTTCGCCGTGCGCCGGCCAGGGCATGAAGGCCTTGACCGCCTGGATCTGGAGCCGCAGCCGCTCACCGTTGTCCGTTCTGACGCGGAAGCCCTCGGCGTCCTTCTTGGTAAGGCCAATGCCGTCGAGCAGCTTGTTGGCCTGCGCAACGTCGAGGGTCGACCACTTGGTGCGCCACTCCTTGCCCGGGAAGTAGGGGCTGTCCTCGCCTGGGACGGCCGAGCCCGGCGTACCGACGCCGAGCCAGAACGTCTCGTTGAGCTGGTTGCGGTCGATGCCGAGCGAAAGCGCCCGGCGGAAGTCCGCGTTGGTCAGCCACTTGGCGATCTCGGGGTCGGCCTTGAAGCTCTGGTTGATCTGCAGCGTGGTGTCCGAGCCGTTGATCGCGGTATCGAGGCGGACGGTGTAGTTGCCTTTCTTCTGGTTCTCGATGATCACCGGCAGCTTGCCGAGATCGATGTGGCGCTCCTGAAGGTCATACTCGCCGGCGATCGCACGCAGGTTCAGGATCTCGGTGTCCTGAGCGAGCGTCATGACGATGCGATCGATGTAGGGGAGCTGGTTCCCTTCCGTATCGACGCCGAAATAGTAGGGATTGCGCTCGAGGACCCATGTCGGCGTGTTGAGCGGGCGCGTGGTTTTCCAAGGGCCGAGCGTCGGCAGCTCGGGATTGAGAGACCAGTCCTTCTTGAAGTGAAGGAGCTTGACCCAGTTCTCATAGCCCTCCTTCTTGGCCCGCTCGTTGACCTCGGCCTCCGACGAATACTTGGGCAGGAATTGCTTGAGGTAGTGCTTTGGCGAATAGGCGCCGAAGGTGAAACCCTGGGACTGGCGGACCGACTGTCCACCGCCGATCAGCGTATCGCCGGCCAGCATGTCGTAGAACAGGAAGTAGGGATCGTCGAAGACGAATTGGACCGTGGTCTCGTCGACCTTCATGACCCTGCCCGCCTTGCCGTTGATCTGCATATCGGCGATCGGCGTCGGCACAACCTCGCGGTTGGAATAGAGGTCCTCGAACCAGAACACGAAATCATCGGCGGTGAACGGCGCACCATCGGACCACTTCATCCCCTTGCGCAGGTGAATGGTATAGACCTTGCCGTCCGAGCTCATGTCGACCTTCTTGGCCACGCTCGGCACAATCTTGGTGCCGCTGTGATCCCAGAAGAGCAGCTTGTCCGACGCGTTGATGCGGTTGCCGTTCTCGACGTCGCCCGGGCCCGTGAAGCCGCGCCGCCATGTGCCGCCGTACTTGCCGACGCTCTGCACCGGCTTGACCACGATCGGCTCGGCCGGCAGGCGGTCCTTGACCGGCGGCAGCTTGCCTTGCTTGACGAGGTCGGCGAGTTGCGGCGCTTCGTTGAACGCCTTCGGAATGGCCGCTGGATCGGTCAGAATCTCGGCGCCCTCAAGCTTGCCGACCAGGCCCGACTGACTGATCGAGCTGCCGGACTGCTGGGCGCCGGCCGTCAGAGAAAGACCCGTCGTCGCGATGGCGAGCACGAGCACACGCATCGCGGAGGTGCCGCGAGGGACCTTGAGCATGTTTTCCCATCCCTAAAACGCTTTGTTCTTAGCGGCCGAGCCTTGTGGCCCGGCTCTCGTGCCGCCTGGTCGCTCCGCACCGGCGGCTTGAAGAGCATGGTAGGCCCGGGATGAGGATGATGGCAACGGCGCCGCAGCATCTTCGTGCTCGTGCCGGTCCGGGCGCCAAGGGCCCCGCATTTGCCGGCAGTAAAGGATTGCGAAATCTATTCTTAAGACTGCATTGAGCAAGGTCCGATAATTTTCGATCCGATGGCGGTCGAATATTGGACGTAAGACTAATGAATGACTTCAAAGAAATCGCAGCCAAATACCTCGAGACCGTGATTTCTTGGGTCAAGGTCCATTGGGTCGCCCTGCGCGGAGTTGCATCGCCGCTCAGCACCAATGCCCGGCTGCGCGGCAAATGCGTCGCGCTGGAGGACGCTTTCGACAACCTGTCGCAAGGGATCGTGGTGTTCAACCGTGCGCGCGAGGTTGTCTTCTGCAACAAGCGCTACCGCGAGCTTTATGATCTCGCCGAGAACGACGTGAAGCCGGGGACGCCCATCAGCCGGCTCATCCAGCGCCGGCTCGAGCTCGGGATGAAGGTCTCGTCCTGCCCAGACGACTACGTCAGAGAGCGGGTCGAAGGCGCGGTGAAGGCCTCGTGCGCGGTGCAAGAGTTCGCCGATGGCCGCAAGGTTGCCTATTCGATCCGACCCACGGCCAACGGCGGGGGCGTTGCCACCCACGAAGACATCACCAAGCATGACCAGTTGCTCGCGAACCTGGAGCGACAGCGCGCGCTCGCAGAGGATCACGGCAACGAGCTCAGGCTACGGAACCTGCAGTTCGACATGGCGATCAACAACATGTCGCAAGGTCTGTGCTTCTTCGATGGCTCGCAACGGCTGATCGTCTGCAACCAACGCTACATCGAGATGTACGACCTCAATCCCGGCGACATCTATCCCGGGATCAGCCTGTCCGAGATCGTCGAGCTGCGGTTCGAGGCCGGCAGCTTTCCCGAGATGTCGACGGAGGATTATCTCAAGTGGCGTGACAACATTGCCATATCGGACACGCCGACAGATTCCGTGGTCGAGCTGAAGAACGGGCGCGTATTCGAGATTCACCATCGTCCGATGCCGGGTCGCGGCTGGGTCGCGACGCACGATGACATCACGGCACAGCGCCAGTCGGCGGACAAGATCGCCCACATGGCGCATCACGACGCCCTGACCGGCCTTGCCAACCGTGTTCTGTTCAACGAGCGGCTCGATCACGCGGTGGCGCGCTCGGCCCGAGGCGACAAGATCGCCATTCACGCCTTCGATCTCGATCACTTCAAGGCCGTCAACGACACGCTGGGGCATCCCGCCGGTGACAAGCTGCTGGGGATGGTCGCGGGCCGTCTGCAAGACGTGGTGCGCGAAGCCGATACGATTGCCCGGGTGGGCGGCGACGAGTTTGCGATCGTGCAGGTCGGCATTGCCGATCCGCTGGATGCGGCCGCCCTGGCGCAGCGCATCATCGCTGCCGTCAACACGCCCTACGGGATCGACGGCCACCAGGTCGTCGTCGGCACCAGCATCGGCGTCGCGATCGGGATGGATGGGCGTCAGTCAGCAGAGCAGCTGATCAAGAACGCGGATCTGGCGCTCTATCGCGCCAAATCCGAAGGCCGCGGCTCATTCCGGTTCTTCGAGGACAGCATGGACGCCCAAGCACAGGCGCGCCGCGTGCTGGAACGCGATCTACGCGCGGCACTGGCCAACGGCGAATTCGAGCTTCACTACCAGCCCGCGATCAACGTGGCGAGCAACGAGGTCCTGGGCTTCGAGGCGCTCATCCGTTGGAACCACCCCGAAAAGGGTGCGATCCCCCCGACCTCCTTCATCCCGCTGGCCGAGAAATGCGGCATGATCATCCAAATCGGAGAATGGGTGATCCGAACCGCCTGCGCGACGGCGGCGCTGTGGCCAGAGGACAAGCGGATTGCGGTCAACCTGTCGCCGGCCCAGTTCCGCGATGCCGGGCTGTTCCACGTCATCATCGGGGCGCTCGCGGCGTCCGGGCTTGCCCCTCAGCGCCTTGAGCTTGAGATCACCGAGTCGATGCTGCTGGAAAGGAACGAGACGACGATCGCGATCCTGCAGCGGCTGCGCGCGCTCGGCGTCCGCATTGTCCTCGACGACTTCGGCACGGGCTATTCGTCGCTGAGCTATCTGCGCAGCTTCCAGTTCGACAAGATCAAGATCGATCGCTCGTTCATCCGGGATATTGCGGCCAGCGAGGACGCCCTGACCATCGTGCGGGCACTCGCCGCGCTGGCGCGCGGCCTCGGCATGACAACGACGGCCGAGGGGGTCGAAACGCAAGAGCAGCTCGACGCCATCGCATCCGAGGGGTGCACGGAGATGCAGGGCTTCCTGTTCAGCAAGCCGCGACCCAACCACGAGATCGAGGACATGTATTTCGGGGGTGCGTGCGCGGCCGTGCAGCCGTCGAGTGCCGCCGCCGCATAGGTTATCCTCCTGTGCGGTGAGCGAGATCCTCTTGCGCTCGCGGCCTGCCACCACTACGAACGTTTCGCAGCCGGATTAGCTCAGCGGTAGAGCAGCGGTTTTGTAAACCGAAGGTCGGGGGTTCAATCCCCTCATCCGGCACCAGCACCCTCGCCGCTTTTCAGCAGTGCGCGTGTGCTGGAGCCGACCTGCGATCCGCTTTTCGCCGCCCCTTCCGCGTCAGCGCTTGCGCGATCCGGCTGCGGCCTGCCTGTGCAGCGCCAGGCCGGCCATGAAGTACGTGATCACATACACGATCACCCGGTAGGTCACCGCCGAGCCCGGCGGAATGCAGATGAACGACAGGCCGGCACAGCCGCGCTTGCCCACCTCGTGGCCGAGACGGATCGCCTCGTAGTCGGTCATGCCGATCGGCTCGGCGAGTTCCCCCAGAATGTCGCCTTCCGTCGGCCCGGCGCCGCCCAGCACATCCATGTCGAAATGGGCATAGACCGCCTCCGTCCCCTGGAACGCCTTGTCGAGGTTGCCGACCACGCCCTCGATGCCGAGCTCCGTCCGCACCTTCCACATCGGCATGAAGCAGGCGCCCTCGCGGACGTAGCGGCGCACCACCGCCGGGTCCTCGAGCATGCCGCGCTCGCCGATCTCGACGAGGTTGGCGATCTTCATGTTGGGGCAATCGCGGTAGAGCTTGTCCTTCCAGTTGGTCGAGCCGGCGACGTGCTTGCTCATGGTGGCCCAGTCATAGGGCCACGCGTCCCAGTGCGTATCGAGGCTGACCATGCCGACGGAACCCTTCACGCCGTCGGCGATCGGCTTGCCCACCGCATAGGAGCCGCACGGCGAGTTCTGCCCGATGACGATCGGAACGGCGCCGACCGCGAGCGCCGCCTTCACCTTCTTGATGGTGGCCTCCTGGGCCTCCAGGATCTTCTCGACGGTGCCCTCGTAACTCGTCTCGGGCGGAATGTCGGCGTCGCCGGCATCCACCACCTTGAGGTGCTCGAACACGTCGAGATCGAAGTCCTGGATGTAGCCCGAACGATAGCGGATCGACTGCTGCCGCACCCGCTTCGTCGCGGCCAGCCAATCGTCCTTGTCGACGCCGCTGTACTTCTTGCCCCAGCCGGCGACGAACGGTGCGCCGATGATCACGACATCGGCGCCCTCCAGATCGGCCTCGGTCACCGCGTGCGGCACGCCGAGGAAAGTCGGCATGTCCTCGCGGATGCGCGGAAAATGCGTGGTGCGCCAGACTTTGCCGCGCAGGGTATCGTCCCATGAAGGATAGCTCGGCATGATGAAGGGTCCTCGGTGTGTTGGATGGACAGGATCGGTGCGAGGTCAGGCGGCGCCCTGTGCGAGATCGAGGGCGGCGGCGTAGACGGCGGGCGCGTCCGTCACGCCCCGGCGCGCGAGCGCCTCGAGATGCTTGTGAATGGTCGGCGCGGTGACCTCCCGCCAGCGGGCGAGCTCGCTCGGGTCGAGATGGTCGATCACATGCCCTGGCTGAAGACCGAGCTCTAAACCCGGGCGCTCCCAGCGGCGCCACCACTCGCCGAACCGGGCGATCAGGGCTTCGCCGGACACGGCATCGACGGCCGCCTTGGCCGCTGGCGGCAGTTGCGCGTAACGCGCGCCGTTCATGACGAAATAGAGCGGAGAGACGTAGAGCTTGGTGTCGACGTGGTAGCGCAGGATGTCGGCGGTCTCGGTATAGGCGAGAACGTCCCAGGCCATCACCGCACCGTCGAGCAGATCGTCGCGAAAGGCCTGGTTGATCTGCGGGGGCAGCAGAAATACGGGCTTGGCCCCGAGCGACGCGAGCACGTCCGCGACCGGCCCGCTGGGACACCGTAGCCTGAGGCCGGCCAGATCCTCGAGGCGTCGCACGGGCCGATCTTTGGTGTGGAGCACACCGCCGCTGTCGGCATGCAAGGCGAGCACCTTGAGGCCGGAAAATTCCGGTTGCAGATGGGGGTGCAGCAGGCTCCACAGGATGCGGGTGGCCTCAGCAGCGCCGTTCGCCAGAAACGGCAGGTTCAGAAGGCAGGTGCGCGGGAAGCGATCCTTGGGGAGGCTCGCCGGCGAGTGCGCCACGTCGACCGCGCCCGACACCACCTGCTCGTACTGGTTCTCGAGCTTGCCAAACCGCGATTGTCCAGAATGGACGATAACGCGGACGTTTGGGGTTTGCTTCTCGAGAGCAAGCGCCCACGGCGCGATGAAGTCGACATGGGTGCCGTGCGACTCCGGCATGTAGTGCGAGACATTGATCTCGATCATGGATCGCCGCCTCACACGCCGACGCTGGGGGGTAGCGGCGCGTCATAGAAGGGCAGGCGGTCCTTGCGCGGCACGTAGCGGCCTTCGGCGATCATGCGCCGGACATGCGCCGCGATCTCGTGCATCGGCGCGAACCAGACGCCACCTTTGCCGACCATGTACTCGATGAGATCGCCGATCGCATCGGCGCGCGCCAGGCGGCCGGATACGAAGGGATGCCACACGGCGTTCCACAGGCCGCCGTGGCGCCAGGCGGCATCGAACTCCGCGCGGAACACCTCCATCGCGCGCTGCGGTGCCGCGATCGGCAGCATGTATCCGAACTCTCCGAGGCAGACATACTGCGTCCAGTCGTCAAGCGACATGTCGGTCGGCAGCTCGACCAGATCGCGTTGGCCGTCGGTGACGAGATAGGGGACATCGCCGCCGAACAGGGAGGAGTCGTACTGGAAGCCTTCGGCGAGAAGGAAGCCGAGGGTATGCTGTGAGAAGGCATAGGCCGGTGCGCGATACCCGACGGGGCGCCGGCCCGTCGCTTTGACGATGGCCTGGATTCCGCGCTGCAGGCTGGCGCGCTCCTCGTCGGCCGTCTGCATGTTTGGCCGGGCATGAAGATAGCCGTGATGCCCAATCTCGTGCCCGCCTTCGAGAATGCGCTCGATCGTGCGCGGATAGGTCTCGACGCACCAGCCCGGCACGAAGAACGTCTGCTTCAAATTGTACCGGGCAAAGAGCGCGAGGATGCGGGGCACCGCGATCTCCGGGCCGTAGCGCAGCATGGAGGCCAGCGCGACCCGCGTCGGGGCGGTGTCGCGATAATTGACGTGCAGCAGGCTCTCGGCGTCCATGTCGAAAGTGAACGCCACCGCGCAGCGCGCGCCGTTGGGCCAGGGGATGGGATTTTCGATCACAGCTCACTCACCATCGAACACTCGATCAGTCCCGCATTCTCAATCGTCGGCTACGACGATCGCCGCATCGGCCGGCCATGACAGCCAGACCTTGGTGCCCGGTTCCGGCGACACACTCGCGCGCCATGTGGCGGTGGTCAGCATGACGGTGCCCATCTCGGCCGTCTGGATGTGGAAGTGGAAGCTGGCGCCGGTATAGCTCGCCGATACGATCTCGCCGGCAACCACGTTGGGCTCGCCCTGGGGCGGCTCGCGATGGACCGCAATCTTCTCGGGCCGCAGCGCCATCAGCACCGGCTGCCCTGCGGCTGCCTTGGCGCTCGCGTCGGTCTGCGTGAACGTGCGCCCGCCGAGGCTGTAGCCGAACGCATCGCCGCTCCGGCGGTCCACGGTGGCGCGGATGAAGTTGCTCTTGCCGAGGAAATCGGCGACGAACCGCGTTGCCGGCTGCTCGTAGAGCCCCGCCGGCGTGCCGATCTGCACCACGCGCCCGTCCCGCATAATGGCAATGCGGTCGGACATCGTGAGCGCCTCCTCCTGATCGTGCGTGACGTTGATGAAGGTCTTGCCGACCTTGCGATGGAGCTGCTTCAGCTCGGCCTGCAGGTCGCTCCGGAGGCGCTTGTCGAGCGCACTCAAGGGCTCGTCCAGCAACAGCAGATCCGGTGAGAAGATGACGGCGCGCGCGAGCGCGACGCGCTGCTGCTGGCCGCCCGAGAGCTGGCGCGGCAGGCGGTCGGCAAAGCCCTGGAGCTGCACCAGCGCGAGGGTGTCGCGCACGCGCGTCTCGATCTCGGCCGCGGGCGTGCGCCTGGTGCGCAAGGGAAAGGCGACGTTTTCGGCGACGGTCAGGTGCGGGAACAAGGCATAGCCCTGGAACACCATGCCGAAGTTGCGCCGCTCGGGCGGCAGCTCGGTGATGCGTCGCCCGTCGAGCCGGATGTCGCCCTCGTCGGGCGCGACGAAGCCCGCAATCATCATCAGCAGCGTCGTCTTGCCGGAGCCGGACGGCCCCAGCAGGGTGAGGAATTCGCCGCGTGGCACCGACAGGTCGACGGCATCCACCGCGCGCGTGGCGCCGTAGAGCTTGCTGATGCCGGAAATGACGAGCGCGCTGTCGGCGTCGCCAGTGGGAACCGACATCGGCTGCTCCCACTCCGCTCCGTTCGCATGCTTCAACGCGGGTCCGCTCATGGGTCGATTCATGGGTCGATCAATGGCCTGCCGGTTTGGGTGCCTGGCGCGTGACGAGCTCGGCCTGCCGCCGCCGCACCAGGCGCTCGATTGCGAGAATGACGATGGTCAGGCCAATCAGAAGTGTGGCGATGGCTGCAATGGTCGGATCAACCGCATCGTTGACGCCGTCCCAGATGGCCCGCGGCAGCAGTTTGACCTTGCGGCCCGCGATGAACAGCAGGACGACGATCTCGTCCCACGCGTGGACGAAGGAAAACAGGGCGCCGGTGATCACGCCGGGCCAGATGTTGGGCAGGATCACCCACTTAATGATCTGCGCCGTGGAGGCTCCGAGATTGCGCGCCGCCTGCTCGAGACGCAGGTCGAAATTCGCCAGCGACGCCGACACCGCGATGACCACGTAGGGCAGCGACAGGATTACGTTGGCCAGAATCACGCCCATGAACGTGTCGATGATGCCGACGTCGATCCACATGCGATAAATGCCGAGCGCATGGATGATCGACGGAATGAAGAGCGGCAACAGCAGCACGGCGCGGGCGACCTCGGACCGCTGGGTGCTGATGCGCCAGCAGCCGATGGCAGCCAGCGTGCCGAGGAGGACCGCGAAAACGGTGGCGGCCGTCGCGACGACCAGGCTCTGCGAAATGCTGGAGAGCCACAGTGGATTGTCGATGATGTTCGCGTAGTGCTTGAGCGCAAGGCCGTCCTGCGGCATCGACAGGAAGCGCCGGTCGGTCAGCGAGACCGGGACGACGATGATCAGCGGCGCCACCAGGTAGAGGGCGGCGAGCCAGGAGCCGGCCAGCGCGGCTGCAAACCATCGACTGCGACGCAAACCGGTCACGTGGCACCAAACAGGCGACGGATGTCGAAGAAGCGCGCTACGACGGCCAGCAGCAGCGCGATGGTCACGAGCAGCACCGAGGCCAGCATGGTGGCGAGGCCCCAGCGGATGTTGTGCAGGACGTTGAAGCCGATGTACTCGGCGATCATCACCGTCTTGCCGCCGCCCAGGATGGCCGGCGTGACGTAGAAGCCGAGCGACAGCACCAGCACCAGCACCACGGCGCAGATGATTCCCGGCACGCTGAGCGGCAGGTAGACCCGCAGGAAGGCCCCCACCGGGCTGGCGCCGAGGCCGCGCGCCGCGCTGACCAGACGCTGATCGATGCCGACCATGTTGGCGTAGAGCGAGAAGACCGCGAAGGGCAGCATGTAGTGAACCATGCCGATGATCACCGCCAGCTCGTTACGGACCAGCGACAACGGCTCGTTGATGATGCCGAGCGCCAGCAGCGCGGAATTGATCGGCCCTTCGCGGCCGAGCAGCATCATCCACGCGAAGGCGCGCACCAGCGCCGACAGCCAGAACGGCAGCGCCACGAAGAAGAAGAGGTATTGGCGCTGACGCTCGCTCACGTGCACCAGGACATAGGCGAGGATGTAGCCGAGGACGACGGTGATGACGGTGCAGGCGAGACAGATGCGGAGCGTCACCAAGATGACGGTCGCGACCGTCTCGCTGGTGAAGAGGAGGGCATAGTTCTGCAGGCCGAGGCTCGGAACAGTGAAGCTCAGCCACAGCACGCGGGCGACCGGGAAGATGTAGAAGGCGGCCAGCAGAGCAAGCGCCGGCGCGACGAGCAGCCAATAGCGCGACGGGCGTTCACGGGCCGGGCGCGACACGGCCGCACCAGATCGCTCCGCCGGCGGATTGACGTCCGATGCGCGGCTACGCATGGTTATCGCCGCGATTGTCGGGCGCGAGGGAGGCCGCGCCCGCTGTCGTACCGCGCTGTCCGTCGCTGAGTTTCACACGCATCCGCCCACCCCGGTTTATGCGAGAAGCCTCGCGTGAACTGGACGCTGTGTCAAGTTGCTTGACTTTTGGACAAGGTACTATCTGTATTGGCAAGCTGAAAACAGCAAGGCAAACTCCGCAACCCCATGAGCAAATCGGATTCCACCGCCATTCCGCCGCCGGAAGAGCGCACGGTGCAGAGCATCCGCATCGGTGCTCGTCTCCGGCACGCCCGGCTCGTGCGGGGGATGAACCTCAAGGCGGTGGCCACCGGCGTGGGGTGCTCGGAAAGCTTTGTCTCCAAGCTCGAGAACGACAAGGTTCAGCCCTCGCTCGCCATTCTCCACCGCTTGGTTTCGTTCCTCGGAATCAATGTGACGTCGCTGTTCGAAGAGCCGCTCGACAGCAGCGAGGCGCTGCGCGTGATGCGCGCTGGCGCGCGCTCGGTGATCCGCACCAGCCTGCGTCATCAAACCGATGGCGTCGGCCTCGAGGGCCTGCTGCCATCGACGCGCAGCTCGCTTCTCCAAGCCAATATCCACGAGGTTGCGCCGGGCGGCGGCGGCCACGGACTGATCGTCCACGCCGGCGAGGAATTCGGCTATGTCCTCGAAGGCACCATCGATCTGACCGTCGGGGACACCACCCTTCGCATCGGGGTCGGCGATTCGTTCAGCTTCTCGTCCGAGCACCCCCACGGCTACGTCAATCCTGGCAAAACCGTTGCCCGCATTCTGTGGGTCAACACGCCTCCAACCTTCTGAGCGGCGCTCGCCCGACTTTTGTGCAATCCATCCTCTGTCCGCTCAATCAACAGACTTGACCATTAGTCATTCATCTGTACCTACTGGTCGCGGTGGGTTTAGTGGGAGCCGTTTCATGTCCGATCGCGATCTCGTCGACCAATTTCAAGACCTCAAGGCACGGCACGAACGTGGTGCCATCGACCGCCGCCAGTTTCTCGGGTTGTGTGCCGCCCTCGGCATCACGCCGATCGTGGCCGACCGTGCGCTAGCAAATGAGAAGGAGATTGTCGTCGCCAACTGGGGCGGCGATGCCGGCAAGGCAATCGGCGCGTCCTTCATCGAGCCGTTCGCCGCCGAGGCGGGCTTGAAGCCGGTCAATGACGGTAGCGGCACAGCCGAGGGCAAGATCAAGGCGATGGTCGAGTCCAAGAACGTCATCTGGGACGTGATGGACACCGGCGTCGGAACGATCCTCGCGCTCGGAAAGGGCGGCTACCTGGAGGAGATCGACTATTCGATCGTCGACAAGTCCAAGGTAATCGACGGTTTTGCCTACAAGTACGGCATCGCGAACTACATGTTCAGCTACGTGCTGACCTACGACAAAACGAAATTCGGCGGTAAGGAGCCGAAGAACTGGGCCGACTTCTGGAACCTGAAGGACTTCCCCGGCAAGCGCGCGCTCCGCAAGGACATTCAAGGTCTGCTCGAGATCGCGATGATGGCCGACGGCGTGCCGCTGGATAAGATCTATCCCATCGACGAGAACCGCGCCTTCGCCAAGCTCAAGGAAATCAAGAAGGACTGCGTGTTCTGGACGTTCGGCGCGCAGAGCCAGCAACTCCTGCGCGAGGGCGAGGCGACGATGGGCTCGCTGTGGAGCACCCGCGTCCATGCGCTCTACAAGGACACCAACGAGCGCTGCAAGTGGACGTGGAACCAGGGCATCCTGTGCCCCGGCGTGTGGGCCGTGCCGAAGGGCAATCCCGGCGGCAAGAACGCCTACAAGTTCATCGCGTCGGCACAAAATCCCGCACGCCAGGTGGAGCTGTTCAAAGCGATCAACGGCGGCCCGGCCAATCCCGCGGCGGCTTCGCTCGTGCCGCCGGACATGGCGTGGCTCAGCCCGTCTCATCCCGAGAACGCCAAGCAGCAGCTCAAAATCGGCTTCGAGTGGTACGGCGAGCACCAGTCTCGCCTGAACGACAAGCTGCTCGACTTCATCGCCTCCTAGAAATCATCGCATCTCCCGCTGAGCCGACGCGCAGCGGGCGGTGCTACATTTCTCGGGCGGTGGCGTCCGGCTGGGCTCCTTCCACCAACCGCACGGTGTGACCGTGGCTGCAAACGCATATCTGGTCGTCAACGTCGATACCGATCCCGATCCGGTCTCGGTCTATCAGGACGACGCATCTATCCTCGCGAAGTACGCGCGCATGCGCCAGATCATCGATCAGCATGTCGGGGGCGCTGCGGCCTACTGCGTCCTGACCGGCCCGGTCTGCCGCAGCCGCTTCTTCGAAGCGCCGTTCCTCGACGTCTGGCAGGGCGTAAAGGAGGGCGGCGGCGACCTCGTGCTGCATCCGGAGGAGGATCTCTACGGTCCGCCCCCCGGCAAGCAAGGCGATCGCAGCTCCTACGAAAACATCGCGCACATGGAGCCGATCATTCTCGGCAAGGCCGCGGACATGCGCGCGCGCGGGCTTGCATTTGCCGCCTATCGCGGCGGCTATCACGGCTTTACGCCGGCGATCGGCCGCGTCGTCCGGAAAGCCGGTATCCCGATCGACCTGTCGTGCGCGCCGCGCATCGTATGGCTGGAGAAGGCTGCCGCCTGGGCGGATGCGCCGCTCAGCGCCTACTATATGTCGCCGGAGACCTGCGACCAGCGCGCTGCGCCGGACCATGCCAATGCGCTTTTCGAGATCCCGTTCGCCTGGGACGGCATCGTGCCCGGCACCTCGCGCCGCTTCGTGATCGGCGAGAACTACATCATCAACGAGTTTTCGAATTTCCTGGCCATGGCGAAAGTCTGGGACGCGATCATCGCGCGTCGCGACAAGACCAACCGCTCCCAGATCGTCTCGATGGTGTGTCACACGTTCTCCATGGGCCAGGAGAATTTCGAGCGGCAACTGGCCGATATCCTGAGCTACGTCGTCACACACGGCGGGCATCCGGTGACGCCGACCCAGGCCAAACAAATCTACGATGACGAGCGTGCGGCTGGTGCGGGCTCGCGGTCGGCATCATGACCGGCGGGCGCGAACGGACGCGAGGCGCGCGCAAGCCGTTCGGGCCGGTTCTGATCGTTCTCCTGCTGGCCCCCGCAGCACTTCTGTATGTGGGCCTCTTCGTCTATCCGATCGCCGCCTTGCTGGGCCAGAGCGTGTGGTCGCCGGAGGGCTTCACGACCCACCACTACGCGCGTGCACTCAGCGAGCCGCTCTACGCCCTCATTCTGCTGCGGACCTTGCGGATCAGTCTTTTGGTAACGCTGGTCTGCCTCGTGCTCGGCTATCCCGTCGCGTTCTGGCTGACGCGGCTGCGCGGGCTCGCCTTCAGCCTGGCCGTCGGCTGCATTCTGCTGCCGCTGTGGACCAGCGTCCTGGTCCGCAGCTACGCCTGGGTGGCGCTGCTCCAGACCAATGGCCTGATCAACACCGCGCTCCTCCAGCTCGGTCTCATCCGCCAGCCGCTGACGCTGCTCTACACCGAAACGGCGGTCATCATCGCCATGAGCCATGTGCTGCTGCCATTCATGATCCTGCCGATTTACAGCGTCATTCGAGAGATTCCGCGCGATTTGAGCCGCGCCGCGCAGAGCCTCGGTGCGCGCGCCGGTCGCGAGTTCGCCGCCGTTCTTCTTCCCTTGAGCGTACCCGGCATCACTGCGGGCTGCGTGATGGTGTTCGTGCTAGCGCTCGGATTCTTCATAACGCCGGCCCTTCTCGGCGGCCCACGCACCATGATGATCTCGCTGCTGATCAACCAGCAGATCACTTCGGTGCTAAACTGGTCTTTCGGCGGCGCGCTCGGCGGTATCCTGCTCGTGGTTGCCGCCACACTGATCCTGCTGTTCGCTGGCGCGATCGCACGTGCGCGCCGGGCCGAGGGAGGCTCGTGAGATGGTCGCGCGCCCTGCTGCACGCCGGATGAGACGCGCGCTCTCGCGCTGGCCGTCCCTGCTGCTCGGGGTGTTCTCGGTCCTCGTCCTCGGCTTCCTGATCGCGCCGATCCTGCTGGTTATCCCGATGTCCCTGACCGGCAGCGACTATCTCGAATTCCCGCCGCGGAGCCTGTCGCTGCGGTGGTACAGGGCCTACTTCGACGACGCTGACTGGATCGACCCGACGTGGCTCAGCTTCAAGGTCGCGGCGCTCACCGCGCTGACATCGACCGTGCTCGGAGCCCTGGCCGCGCTTGCGCTGGTGCGTAGCCGGCTCGTCAAGGTGAGCCTCGTGAGCGCCATCGTCACGGCGCCGATCGTGACGCCGGCTATCATCCTCGCCGTTGCCCTGCTGCTGGCGCTGTCGCGGCTCGGTCTCGTCGGCGAGACGCTGGGCTTCGTCCTAGCGCACTCCGTGCTGGCGCTGCCCCTTGTCGTTCTGACGGTCACGGCCAGCCTGCAACGGATCGACGAGCGATTGGAGAGTGTCGCGCTCAGCCTCGGAGCCTCACTGTGGACGACGATCGTGAGGATCACCCTGCCCCTGGCGGCGCCGGGCATCCTGGTCGGGGCCGCATTCGCGTTCATCACGTCGTTCGACGAGGCAACCGTATCGTTCTTCCTGTCGACTGCCAGCGGCAAGACTCTGCCCAAGAAAATGTTCGAGGGCATCGAGTGGGAGCTGTCTCCGATCATTGCTGCCGTGTCCACGCTGCTCACGCTGATCTCGATGGCGCTCGTCGTGGTGCTTGCCCTTGCCCAACGGGCGGAGCGGGGCACCGGCAGCCGGCCGGCGCAACGGAAAAACACATGACCGTCCTGTTCCGTCAGTGAGATGAGGAGAAACTCGATGACTAGTCCATCGCAAACATCGGGCATATACCGTCGCCAGGTTCTCAAAGGCGGCCTCGCCGCCGTCGCGGCAGCGGCCGTTCCGAGCACCGTCCGGGCCCAGGAGACGGAGGTGGTGCTGGTCGCCAGCGGCGGCGCGATCGCGGCGGCCTTCAAGGAGAACTTCTTCGATCCCTTCACCAAGGCCACCGGCATCAAGGTGCGGTTCGTTCCCGCCGCGGATGCCGAGATGCTGACCAAGGTCAAGGCGATGAATGAGAGCGGCAAGATCGAGTGGGACATCGTGGCTGCCAACCTCGATCAAATCGCCGCGTTCCAGAAGTATTTCGCACCGCTCGATTGCAACCAGCTCGCGCACGCCGCGACGGACGGCATCCCCGGCGCCTGTGACGGCTACAGCGTGCTCAAGCAGCTCGACGGGCACGCGCTTGCCTTCAGCACGAAGGCGTATCCGGCAGGCTCCAAGCAACCGCAGAGCTGGGCCGATTTCTGGGACGTGAAGACGTTCCCCGGCGCGCGTTCGCTGCCTGATCACGGCACACCCTGGGTTCCGATTGCCGCGGCGCTGATGGCGGACGGCCTTGGCGCCGCGCAAATCAAGGCGCCGCTCGATATCGATCGGGCGCTGAAGAAGCTCGACGAGATCAAGCCGCACGTGAAGGTGTGGTGGCGGACCGGCGACCAGAGCCAGCAAGTGGCGCGCGATGGTGAGGTCACCATGATCATGATGTATTCCGGCCGCGCCTTGCGCTCCAAGTCGCAGGGCGTACCCCTCGACATCACCTGGAACCAGGCTGTCATGGCGCCCGGTCGCTGGACGGTGCTCAAGGGCGCGCCGAACCCGAAGGCGGCGATGGCGTTCCTCGACTATTTCCTCACCCGCCCCGAAGCGCACGCCGCCTTTACCAAGCAGATCTTCTACGACACCGCCAACAAGCGCTCGGTCGAGTTTCTGCCCGACGGCGAGCGTCCGAACAGCGCGCTCTACGGCGACAATCTGAAGAAGACGGTGCAGCTCGACTATGAGCTGGCGAGCTGGCTCGGCACCCATCACGACCGGCTGCTCGAGCGCTGGAACGGCTGGATCGCCAAGTAGCGACAAACGCATGACCGAGCGCAGGGGAGCGGTGATCCGGATCGAGGGGCTGGTCAAAGCCTATGGCCGCACGCGCGCGGTCGACGGCGTCGATCTCGAGGGGCGACCGGGCGAGTTTCTCGCCCTGCTCGGCCCGAGCGGGTCGGGCAAGACCTCTGTTCTGATGGCGATCGCCGGCTTCGACGCACCGACAGCCGGCGAGATCTTCATCGACGGCCGTTGCGTTACCGATTTGCCGCCGAACCGGCGCGACATCGGCATCGTCTTCCAGAGCTACGCCCTGTTCCCGCACATGAGCGTGCGCGAGAATATCGTCTTCCCGCTCAAGGTGCGGCGGATGACGAAGCCGGAGCGGGAGCGTGCCGTCGATGCGATGCTCGACCTGGTGCGCCTCACCGAGCACGGCGACAAGCTCCCAGGCCAATTGTCCGGCGGCCAGCAGCAGCGGGTGGCGATCGCGCGCGCGCTCGTCTTCCGCCCCAACTTGCTGCTGATGGACGAGCCGCTCGGCGCGCTCGACCGCCGCCTGCGCGAGGACATGCAGTTCGAGATCAAGCGCCTGCAGCGCCAGCTCGGCGTCACCATTCTTTACGTGACGCACGATCAGGAAGAAGCGTTGGTGATGGCGGACCGCATCGCGGTGCTGCGTGCCGGCCGCATCGAGCAGCTGGGGTCGCCCGAGGAGCTTTACGACGGCCCCGCCAACCCGTTCGTTGCCGACTTCATCGGGCAGACCAACCTCATTCCGGGCCGCATCCTGGCTCGAACGGCCACCTGCTCGACCATCGGCATCGATGGCGGCCAAGACATTCAAGTGACCGGCGGAGCAACCAGCTTTGCGCCGGGCGATCGCGTGCAGCTCGGCATCCGCCTCGAACGCGTCACGCTCGGCCGCCCCAACGGCGGCGGATTGGCGCGACTCGGGGGTGTGGTCCGGGACTCGGTCTTTGCCGGCGGCGCCCAGCTCGTGCATGTCGAGATCGCTCCCGACCTCATCGTCAGAGCCCGTATCGCCCTCGATCGCGCCAGTGGACGGTTCGCCATCGGCGAAGCGGTCGCGGTCGCCTGGGCTGACGAGCATGCCCGCCTCTATCCAATGGAAGAAGTCAAACCATGACACAGCTCCTTCATATCCACTGCGACTCCCGCCGCGCCGCGAATCCGGTGTTCCATATGACCGATGCGCTGTGTGCCGCCGCGCTCGGGCGCCGGCCCGACCTCGGCGGACGCGTGAAGATCACCACCGGCTGGGATCTCGAGAATGCCGGGGGTGCTCTCGAGACGGCCGATATGTTCGTCGGCTTCCGGCTGCTCAAGGACAAGGTCCGCATCGCCCCTAAGCTCAAGGTGGTGCATCTGATCGGGGCCGGCGTCGAGCACCTGCGCCCGCTCGACTGGGTGCCAGACCATCTCGTCCTCACCAACAATCGCGGCATCCACCAGCAGAAGGCCGGCGAGTTCATTCTGATGGCCCTGCTGATGCTCAACAACCGGCTGCCGACGCTGATCAACGCCCAGGCGCAGCGCCAATGGCTGCAACTGTTCACGACTCAGATCAAGGGCAAGACGCTGCTGATCCTCGGCGCGGGCGAGCTCGGCTCCGCGGGCGCACGCCAGGCCAAGCTTCTCGGGCTGCATGTGATCGGCATCCGCCGGTCGGGCAAGGTCAATCCGGATTGCGACGAGACCTATGGTCCCGAGCGGCTTCACGAGCTGCTGCCCCGCGCCGATTTCGTGCTCGTGACGGTGCCGGCGACTGCCGAGACCGAGCAGATGATGGGCGAGCGGGAATTCGCGATGATGAAGCCGGATGCGAGCTTCATCAATTTCGGCCGGGCCGCCGTCGTCGACTACGTGGCCTTGTCGCGTCGCTTGAAAACCGGGGCCCTCGCCGGCGCCGTGCTCGATGTATTCGATCCCGAGCCTCTTCCGGCCGGCTCCGATCTCTGGCGCGTGCCCAATCTCATCATCACGCCCCACTGCTCCTCGGACGACGCGCAGGCCTATATTCCGATGACGCTCGACCTGGTTCTCGACAATGCCGGCGCCCTGCTGGCCGGCCGGCCGCTGCGCAATGTCGTGTCGACGGAGCGCGAATATTAGTCACGTTCGTTTTGTCGCTCGAGGGGCCCGCGCCGCACCCGCACCTGATATTCCGCTGACGAGCACTTTGATCGTTGTAGCGGCTCGGCCTATGCTCACCACACCAAGAGCAACCAAAGGCCGGGGGACACGCATGCACGGGAAGCGCCCAACCATCTCCTCGATCCACGGTGTCGTTGCAGCCGCGCATCCGCTGGCGGCGCAGGCCGGCGCCCGGCTTCTGGCCCAAGGCGGCAATGCCTTCGATGCCGCCGTTGCAACCGCTGCAGCGCTCAACGTCGTGGAGCCGTACATGTCCGGTCTCGCCGGGATGGGGCTTGCCACGTGCTATGTCGCAGCCGAGAAGCGGGTGCGCTGCCTCGACTTCGTGCCGCGCATCCCGTCGCGGTTTCCCGTCGAACGGTTCCGCGTGCGCGAGGACCTTCAGCGCGGCGCCCTGTCGGTCGGCCTGCCCGGCAACCTCGCGGGTTGGGCGGAGCTGACGCGCGCCCATGGTCGCAAGACCTTGAACGATGCATTTGCGCCAGCCATCGCACTCGCGCGCGACGGTTACCCCGTCATCGAGTTCAATATTGAGGAGACCAACGAGGCGGGGCCGCAGCTCAAGCCGCTGGCTGACCTCTACGAGACGTGGGCCAAGACCTACACTGGTGGAGCGGCGCATGTCGACCTGGGCTTCGTGCTGAGGCAACCGGACCTTGCCCGGACCTTCGAGGTGCTCGCTGGCGAGGGTCCGGCGGCGCTCTACGGCGGCGCGGTGGGCCGCGCGGTGGTGGCACACCTCGACAAGCTTGGCGGGTGCATCACGCTGGACGATCTCCGCGGCGTGGCGCCGGAGTGGAAGGAGCCGATCTCCATCACCTATCGCGGGCTCAAGATCCACACGCTGCCGCCGCCTTGCGAGGGATTCCAGTTCCTGCTGGCACTCAAGGTGCTGGAGCGCTTCGATCTTGGGCGGCTCGAGCGCAATGGCATCGAGCATCTGGACAAGGTGTGGCGTGCGGTCCGGCTCGCAGCCGGCGTGCGGATCGCACACAACAACCCGAGCGCGGCCAAGCTCGCCGAGCTGCTGTCGGACGCACACGTCGATGCCCTCGCTGCGCGGGTGAAGGACGGCCGGCCGGTGGTCGGCCCGACCGAGCAGTGGACGGAGCCCGCGGACGAGACCCGCAAGGGAGAGCGCCACACGACCTCGTTCTCGATCATCGACCGCGACGGGAACGCGGTGTGCGTCACGCAGAGCCTCGGCAGCCCGTTCGGCTCGGGCGTGGTGGTGCCGGGAACCGGAGTGTGCCTCAACAATTTCCTCTACTGGGCGGACGTCAATCCGAAGAGCCCAAACCGCTCAAAGCCGGGAGGCCAACTGCCGATCTGCGTGGCGCCCAGCATCTCGACGCGCAATGGGGTGCTGGAGCTCTCTCTCGGAACGCCGGGGAGCTACGGCATCCTTCAGACTCAAGTGCAGGCCCTGGTGCAGCACCTCGATTTCGGCCTACCACTGCAGGACGCGATCGAGGCGCCGCGGGCGCGCCTGTGGGACGGCGCCAAGGTGGAGGTCGAATCCCGGTTCGATCCGGCGGCGCTGGACGCCCTGCGCGCGCGAGGACACGACATCGACATCACCTTGCCGTGGACGATGCGCGTGGGCGGCATGCAGGCGGCGGCCATCGATGCCAGGACCGGTGCCATCACGGGTGCCTGCGATCCCCGCCGCGACGGCTACGTGGCAACGCCCTAGCCGACGGAGCCCGCTCGGGGTAAACCTGCAAGGACCTAGGGTCCTTTGTGGGTGAATGCATCCGATGAGCGAGATCGAGCGCAAGACCGAAGTGCGGGCGGGTGCGGACGGACGCGCGATCCACGACGTCGGCGGCCTCGAGTTCGGGCCCATCGACCGCGAGGAGCATGACCTCGCGCTGTGGGAGAAGCGGGTCGATGCCATGTTGATCCTGTTGGTCGGCGCGAAGAAGGGCGCGTTCAAGATCGATGCCATGCGCCGGGTCATCGAGAGCTACGGCGAGCAGGCCTACGACGCGACGGAGTACTACGAGAAGTGGATCCGCGCGATCCGCAACCTCATCGTCGAGCAGGAGATCGTAACGCGGGACGAGATCGACGCCCGTGTGGAAACCGTTCGCGCCGCGCTCAAAGGCGACGGGCGGGCGGTGTCGAACGACCGAGTGCCGTGGACGGAGATGGAGGCGGGGGAATGAGCGGAAGCCAGGGCGGGCTCGCGCGATTCCAGCCAGGCGACGCGGTGCGTGTCGACGACCGTGCCGTGCTCGGGCACTGCCGCACGCCGTGGTACCTGCGCGGCCAGGACGGAACGATCGCGGCCATCCACGGGACGTTCCGCCATCCCGAGCGGCTCGCCTATCACCTGTCCGGGCTACCGGCGCAGGTGCTCTACAAGGTTCGTTTCCCCCAGAAGCAGATCTGGCCGGGCTACACGGGACCCGAGAGCGATACGATCGAGGCCGACATCTACGAGGACTGGCTTCAGCCGTCCGGCAACCGCTAGGACCTATTGTCATGCACGACCATGACCATGACGACGATCACGATCATGACCATCACCACGGTCATGATCACGGCCACACGCATCCCACTCGCAAGGACCACGACGCAGGTCCGGCGACACCCTACGAGGTCCTGGAGCGGGCGGTGCGAGAGCTGCTGGTCGAGAAAGGCGTGCTGATGGAAAAGGAGATCAGCGCTCAGATCGACCTCATGGACAGCCGGTCGCCGACGCTCGGCGCCAAGGTTGTAGCGCGCGCGTGGACGGACGCCGCCTACAAGCAGCGCCTGCTGGCCGATACGCGCGCGGCGCTCGCCGAGCTCGGCATCGACATCGGCACGCTGGCCGAGTTCTGCACGGTCGAGAACACGCCACAGGTGCACAACGTCATCGTATGCACGCTGTGCTCTTGCTATCCGAAGCTGCTGCTCGGCATTCCTCCCGCCTGGTACAAGAGCCTCGCCTACCGCTCGCGGACGGTCGTCGATCCGCGCGGCGTCCTTAAGGAGTTCGGGGTTACGATCCCGGACACGATCGAGGTGCGCGTCCACGACTCGACCGCAGACCTGCGCTACATCGTGCTGCCGATGCGGCCCGCGGGTACGGACGGAATGGGCGAGGACGAGTTGGCAGGGCTGGTCACGCGGGACTGCATGATCGGCACGGCCCTGCCCACGTCCGCATCGATTGCCACAGCTTGAGCGCGTCCCTGGTCCTGTTCGAGAGTATCCCCGACATGAGCGCGAAACCCACGCCTGTGAGACTTTCTACTTTGCGGCACCTCATTGGTGCGCCCCTATCGATTTTGCTGTGCATGCTTGCGTCTTCGACAGCCTCAGCCCATCACGCCATGGGCGGCGAGACTCCGCGGACGTTTCTCGAGGGGTTCATTTCCGGTCTTGCGCATCCCGTGATCGGCCCGGACCACCTCGCGTTCATCGTCGCGATCGCGCTCGCGGCAGGGGCTCTGGGGTTGGGTTTGCGCGTTCCCGCCCTGTTCGTGGCGGCCTCGCTGGCCGGCGTCCTGCTTCACGTGGTGGAGGTGGGCATCCCCCTGTCCGAGGCCCTGGTCGCCGGCTCGCTCGTTCTCGCGGGGGTACTGCTTCTGACCGGCCTCGGCGTTCCAGTCGCCGGCTGGCTGCTGCTTGCTGCAGTCGCCGGGCTGCTACACGGATACGCATTCGGCGAAGCGGTGGTCGGCGCGGACCGGGCAACGGTCGGTGCCTACCTGGCGGGCCTGACGATCGTGCAGATGGGCCTCGCCGCGGCCATTGCCACCGCAGGGCGGCGTTTGGCCAACAGCACCTGGTTCAAGGCGCGCGGCCTGCCGACGGCGGGCGCTGTCGCACTGTCGATCGGAGGATTGCTGCTCGTCTTAGGCGGATAGCTCGCTCAATGCGCCTTGCGTGTACCAACGCCAATGGCGGCAAGATGTGTGGCCATGGCCTCGGCAATCTCGCGTTCGCCGAGAACGACGGTGTTGGCGCCGTACTGGACTAGATGCTCGACCTCCGCATCCGAGTGGGCGCGGGCAATGATCGGCAGCTCCGGATTGGCGGCGCGCGCCTGCTCGACGATCTGTCCCGCCTCGAACCCATCGGGAATGGCCACGACGAGCGCGGCTGCTTGCGAAATATTGGCCGCTTTCAGCACAGCCACGGCCGTTCCCGATATGGCTTCCACGTTGTTGGCGCGGAGCTGCTCGACCAGAGTTTCGTTTTCCTCGATGACGAACATCTTGACGTGAGAGGCCATCAGGCCCTCGCCGATCAGGCTGCCCACGCGGCCGTATCCGATGAGAACCGTGTGGCCGGACAGGGTCGACACCGGTAGCTCTTCCGGCTTGGGCGCCGCCGCCGCAGGTTCCGGAGCTTGGCCGCGCTCCAGGATTGGACGCGCTCGATAGAGCAGCATGAAAAACAGAGGATTGATGACGATCGACAGCATGGCGCCAGCGAGAATCAAGTCGCGACCCTGCTCGGGGAGCACCCCCAACGCGACGCCGAGGCCGGCCAAAATGAAGGAGAACTCGCCGATCTGAGCCAGGCTTGCCGAGATGGTCAGGCCGGTCGCCGCCGGATAGCGGAACGCGGCGACGATCGCGAAAGCGGCAATCGACTTTCCGAACAGGATGATGAAGAGCGTGCCCAGAACTGGCCAGGGATCGCGGAGCAGAATGGTCGGGTCGAACAGCATGCCCACCGAGACGAAGAACAGCACGGCAAAGGCATCGCGAAATGGCAAGGACTCGGCGGCCGCCTGCTGGCTGAGCTCGGATTCGCTCAGGATCATTCCGGCAAAGAATGCGCCGAGCGCGAACGACACGCCAAACACCTTGGCCGATGCAAAGGCGACGCCCAGCGCAATCGATAGGACGGCTAGGCGAAACAGCTCACGCGATGCGGTATGAGCCACCTGGTGCAGGCCCCACGGGATGAGGCGCCGACCAACGACCAGCATCACGAAGAAGAACGCGCCGATCTTGGCGAGCGTGATGGCAAGCGTGAGCAGGACGTCGCCGGCACCCAGGGTCGAGCCGGGGTTTGCATCCATGCTCCCGCTGATGATCGGGACGAGCGCCGGTAACAGCACCAGCGCCAGCACCATCGCGATGTCCTCGACGATCAGCCATCCCACGGCGATGCGGCCGCGCTCACTGTTGACGAGGCGGCGCTCCTGCAGAGCCCGAAGCAGGACGACCGTGCTGGCCACTGACAGCGCTAGGCCGAATACGAGCCCGGCGCCGAGGGTCCAGCCCATGGCCATCGCCAATCCCAGACCCATGACGGTTGCAGCGGCGATCTGGGTGATCGCGCCGGGGATGGCAATGGCCTTCACCGACAGCAGGTCTTTAAGAGAAAAGTGCAGCCCAACGCCGAACATCAGCAGGATGACGCCGATCTCGGCCAACTCGTTGGCAAGCAACTGATCGGCGACGAAGCCGGGCGTATGTGGACCAACGAGAACGCCGGCCAGGAGATAGCCGGCGATGGGCGAGATGCGGAGACGGTGTGCGATTCCACCGAAGATGAAGGCAAGGAACAGGCCGGCTACGATCGTATCAATAAGCGGGTGAGGGCCCATTCCGTTCCTTTTCGACCTGGCTGTCCGTCATGGAGCTGAATAATGGCAAAACCATACAACGGAATGACCCGCAAGCCATGACGGACAGCCAAGACGCGCGGCCCCGGTCCTCAGTGGCTGGGGTCGAGAACTTTGAGCCCGATGACGCCCGCCGTGATCACCAGCAAACACAGGACGCGCAGAACGTCACGTGACTCGTCGAACAGGATCATGCCGAGCACGGCCGCGCCGACGGCACCGATGCCGACCCATACCGTGTAGGCCGTGCCGATCGGCAGGGTTCGCGCGGCCAGCGCCAGAAGATACATGCTGACGACCATCGCCGCGATCGTCAGTGCCGAGGGCATCGGGCGCGTAAAGCCTTCCGTGTACTTCAACCCGATGGCCCATCCGATCTCGAGAATGCCAGCCAGAAAAAGATACGTCCAAGCCATTGATCGGCCCTTTCTCTTCGACAGGGCCGTCCCCGCCTTGGCGCCCCTTCATTCATAGACGCGAGGTCGTCCCCGCAGGAGCAGGTCTTCAACTTATGATCCCATCGATCGACGTCAAGGGGCCGGACTCGCCGCGATCGCCGCAGCGCCCCCCGGCTGTGTGCTTGCCCGGAACGCTCACTTCGTGGAGTGTTATCCGTACCACTCAAGAAACTCATGGCTTCCCTCATGCCCTCCGCGTCGCCTCCGCCTCGAGCCGCAGGCGGCGGCTGGTTGATCCAGCAGCTCGAACGGGCCGTGCTCACGCCAATCCGCGCTTTCCGGATGGCCTACCTGCCATTGCTGATGGTGTACTTCGCCTACGGTGCGCTCGGGATCACCGCGGTCGCCGACAGCTTCTGGGTCAAGAAGGAGCTCACTCTGACGCCTGAGGGCCTGGCCTCCCTCGGCGTGTGGCTGACACTGCCGTGGACCGTCAAGATGGTGTTCGGCGAGCTCGTCGACACGATACCGATTTTGGGATCCCAGCGGCGTGTCTACGTATTCTTCGGCGCCGGACTTGTCGCGATCGGGTTGGTGCTGCTCGCCGGTGCGGCTGGCCGATGGCTCGACTTTGCGCGACCTGAGGCGATCTACGTGCTGGCGCAGCTTCTCATGGTCACCGGCGTCGTCCTCCAGGACGTCGTTGCGGATGCGATGAGCACGGAAGTCGTCCCTCGTGTCGCTTCGGATGGTGCGCCGCGCCCACAAGCCGACATCGACCGCGACCTCGGCATGGTACAGGTATTGGGCCGGCTTGCGTTGTCACTGGGAATCTTCGCCGTTGCCGGGCTGTCGGGGTGGCTGGCGCAGATCATGAGCTATGAGGCGGTGTTCCTGCTGGCGCTGGTGGTGCCCGCGATCTCGGTCTCCGGTGCCGTGCTGGTTCGTCTTGAGACGAGCGAGCGGCGCGCAGTCGACTGGCGCATTCTCGGCGGCGGATTGGCATTCGGTCTCTTCGTCACTCTGGTTGGCGTGGCGCAACTGCCCTACAATCAGGAGATCGTGTTTGCCGTCTCCATGACGGTTGTCGTGCTGATGCTGCGCCGGGTCACCAGTGCGATCGCGGTCGAGACCCAAAAACGTATCGCCGTGGCTGCCCTCCTGATCTTCGCCTTCCGCGCAACACCCACCGTGGGCGCCGGATTTCAATGGTTCACCATCGATCGGCTGGGCTTCGACGAGGCCTTCTTCGGAGTGCTGCAGCAAACCGGGGCGCTGATCGGGCTTGCGGCGGCATGGCTGCTGTCCGACGCCGTCACCCGCCAGCCGGTACAGCGCGTGCTGCTTTGGCTCACCATTCTCGGTGGGATCATGGCCATCCCGAATCTTGCGCTGGTCTACGATGTGCAGCGTTGGACCGAGCCCCTGCTCGGCATCGGGGCGCGGAGTATCGCGCTGGTAGACGCGGCCGCCCAGTCCCCGCTCGTGCAGGTCAGCATGATTCCCCTGCTGACGCTGATTGCCGTTTATGCGCCCGCAGGCCATCGTGCCATCTGGTTTGCGCTGATGGCCTCGCTGATGAACCTCGCGCTGGTTGCCGGCCAACTTTTCACTAAGTACCTCAATGTGATCTTCCCGGTCGATCGTGGCTCGTACGAACAGCTGCCCACACTGACCTGGACGGCCTCTATTCTCGGCGTTGCCATTCCGCTACTGGCCATTCTGCTGCTTGGACCGAGGCTCGGCCGCAACGCTGGACAGCCGTCAGCGGCCGCATCCGCCCCCTCGCCTTGACCTCGCCCAACTCCTCCGCCACGCACGGATCAGGGGATCATTGTTGCACGAGGGTTCATGTCATCGCCAACCGACGGGTTCGGCGCCGCGCCGGCGCCGACAGCAGCATCGTCTGGACTTGCGCGCAGCCTGATCAAACGTGCGGTCGTCGGCATTGCCCTGATCACCCTCATGGCGGCTGGGGGCGCGTGGCTGATGCACGCCACGCTCGAGCCGCTTGCGGCCAACACGGCCGATTCCGATGCGGCCGAACGTGCGCTCCTGCTGGCGAACGTGGGGAATTGGGGCTATCAGCATCCCCGTTTCGATCGCTCGCGGGCGCTGACATCGCATGCCGATCTCGTGGTCGTCGATCCCGATGTCGTCGGCCGGAACGAGGACGGCGCTCTGGACGCGCTGAGAACCAAGCCCGACGGCTCGCGACGGATTGTTCTTGCCTACTTGTCCGTCGCCAAGGCCTCGCGCAGCCGACCTTATTGGCGGGCGGACTGGCTATCCTCCGCTGCCGCCTCCGGTCTGGAGGAAACCGCAGCTCGCACTGGCACCGCGCCGGATGCCGATCGCCCGATTGAGACCGGATCGCTGAAGCGCGACAAGGATGCGCCTGTGTCGGCGACGGCGCCCGCGTGGCTCGGCCCCGAAAGCCGAAGTGCACCCGGTGTTTTCCGGGTCAAGTACTGGGACAAGCGCTGGCAGGCGCTGCTGTTCGGATCGGCACGCTCCGAACTCGATCAGATCATCGCCATGGGATTCGACGGTGTGTATGTGGATCCCGCCGATGCACACCGCTTCTTCGCGGCCGATCGCGCCACGGCCGAGTCCGACATGGTCGATTTGCTTATTCGCCTTGCTGCCCGCGGGCGCCGACATCAGCCGAGTTTTCTGGTGGTGATGCAGAATGGCGAGGACCTGCTGGCACACGGAAGCCTCGTTCGGGCCCTCGACGCCGTGGGTAAGGAGAACCTGCTCTATGGCGTATCGCAGCCGGGTGCCGCCAACGACACGGCGGACATCACATCGAGCGTGCACTACCTGAACAAAGCTAGGCGGGCCAATCTGCCGGTGTTGGTGGTCGAGTATCTCGATGACGCTGCGACGGTAAACGACGCCAAGCGCCGGCTTACCGAGCTTGGCTACGTGCCGACATTCGCTCCGCGCGAGCCCGCCACTCTCGGCGCCGATTAGCCAGGCTTCGACGCGGCCCAGGCCCTGCCGATAGAGGAAAGCTTGGCCGACACGCCGCCTTCCCCTATCACAGACGCTGTGGGAGGCTGCCGATGCCACGGTGCCATCCCCGGGAGGCCCTTGCCCTAATGCGCTTTGCCATGCTCGCCCGCAATCCAGGGCTGTACTCGCACCAGCGGCTGGTTGAGGCCGCAGCCGCGCGCGGGCACAGAATCGATGTGATCAACACGTTGCATGTTCACATGAACATCACGTCCAACCGGCCGACGCTGCGGCACGGCGGACGGACACTGCCGCTTTATGACGCCGTCATCCCGCGCATCGGAGCCTCGATCACGCACTACGGGCTCGCTGTCCTGCGTCAGTTCGAGGTGCAGGGCGTCTATCCCCTGAACGAGAGCGTGGCCATAGGGCGGTCGCGCGACAAGCTGCGCGCCCTGCAACTGCTGGCGCGGGAGGGAATCGGCCTGCCGGTCACGGCGTTCGCGCACGATCCGCGGAAGGCGGAAGACGTGATCCGTGAGGTCGGCGGCGCGCCGGTGGTCATCAAACTGGTCGAAGGCACGCAGGGCATGGGCGTGATCCTCGCGGAAACGGAGAATTCGGCCAAATCGATCATCGAGGCGTTCAGCGCGGCCAACGTCAACATCATGATTCAGGAGTACATTCGCGAGGCGGGCGGCAGCGATACCCGCGCTCTGGTCGTCGGCGGGCGGGTCGTCGCCGCCATGCGGCGCGTCGGCAAGAAGGGCGATTTCCGCGCGAACCTGCATCGTGGGGGCGTGGCGGAGGCCGTCGAGGTCACACCCGAGCAGCAACGGGCCGCCGTCCGATCAGCTGAGATCCTGGGGCTTAACGTCTGTGGCGTCGACATGCTGCAGTCGCGGCGCGGCCCGGTGGTGGTGGAGGTCAATTCGTCGCCAGGGCTGAAGGGCATCGAGACGGCGACGAAAGTGGATGTCGCCGCCCAGATCGTGGCATTCCTCGAAGAGCATGCGCGCCCCGGCAAGACGGGCACCAAGGGAGTCGGCTGAGCCGACCATCACGGGAGAGGCCAATGAGCCGCGACATTCTCATAGCGCCGTCCATCCTGTCGGCGGACTTCGCGAGGCTCGGAGAGGAAGTCCGGGCGATCGACGCGGCCGGCGGTGACTGGATCCACGTCGACGTGATGGACGGCCATTTCGTGCCCAACATCACGATTGGGCCAGGCGTGGTGGCGGCTCTGCGGCCGCACACCAAGAAGCCGCTGGACGTGCACCTGATGATCGCGCCGGTGGACCCGTACATCGAGGCGTTCGCCAAGGCTGGCGCAGATGTCATTACGGTTCATGCCGAGGCGGGCCCGCACCTCGACCGCTCGTTGCAGCTCGTGCGCAGCCTCGGCCGCAAGGCGGGCGTGTCGCTCACGCCCTCGACCCACGAGAGCGCAATCGCCCACGTGTTCGACCGGCTCGATCTGGTGCTGGTGATGACAGTCAATCCGGGTTTCGGCGGGCAGGCTTTCATCCCGGCGATGACCGAGAAGATCGCGCGCCTGCGGGACATGATCGGCGAAAGAAATATCCGCCTCGAGGTCGATGGCGGTGTCAATCCGGAGACGGCGGCCCTGTGCGCAGCGGCCGGCGCTGACGTGCTGGTGGCCGGCAATGCGGTCTTCAGTGGCGGGCGCTATCGCGAGAACATCGCTGCGATCCGCACCAGCGCCACCAAAGCCTCGCGCTGACCCACACGCTCTAGGGCAAATATCCCTTGTCGAGATCGAGCGCTTGACGCTCGATCGGCTGGCCGTGCCGATCGCGGCGGAGCGCCGTCCACGCGAGATGGGTCCCCGACTCTTCGGACGAGCGCGACTTGAGCGATACGCTCACGACGTGGGTCGCCTTCGCCTCCATCGGATGCAGCAGGGGGAAGTAGAGCTGCTCCCAGTGGGTCGCAGGCGCACCAGGCGCCGTCGACAGCTCGACGCCGGGCACCAGTTCCGCAACCCACCATGTCGCGAAACCATAGATCGTGGTCGGCGCATCGAGCGTCCACTGCGCCTCGCCCTTGCGGCTCGACTTGTTGGTCTTCGTGAAATCGATCGCGTCCCACGCCCTGGCGTCGCGTCCCCGATGCAGTAGCTCGTCGGCCGCGAGCATGCGCACGTAGATATTGTTGAGGCTCATCGTGCGGGCCGGTGCAAAGTCGAGCCCGAGCCCGACGGTGTCCCACGCGGTCAGCTCGCGATGGATCCTGTCGGTCACGACCGGGGCCACGACCTGGGTGAGGCGGCGCGGGATGACGATGCCGCCGGGTTTCAGATGCCGCCGCACGGCGTCGTTCAGCGTATCGACGATGTTTTCCTCGAACGCATAGTTGCCGAGCGTCTCCGACACCACGACATCGACCCGCGGTGGGTCTCGCATTTCGGTCGAATGACACGGATAGAGATGGCCGTTCCGCGTCCGGTTCGCCTTCAGAATGGCCGCTGCCACGCCCGCAACCGCGGCGGTCTCGTAGAGGTGAACCTCGCGCGCACCCAGGCGCGAGGCGATGAGTCCAAGGAGGCCCGTGCCGGCGCCAATGTCGGCCACCGTCGTCTCGCCTTTGCGGATGACCGCAGCGAGCGCCCGCTCGAACGCCTCGTTGCGCACGCGGTCGGCGATCAGGGTGCGATGATATTCGATGCGCATGACAGCTCAGACCCGCAGAAACGGCGCGCGGATCTGATAGAGCGCCAGCGCCGTCGCGATCGCCAGATTGAGGCTGTCGAGACGGCCGGCCATGGGAATTTTCACCAGACGATCGCAGGCGCCGGCAAGTTCCTGCGAAAGGCCGGGGCCTTCTCCCCCCATCACCAGAACGACCGGGCGGCGATAGGGGACCGTGCGGAAATCGTCCGTCGCCGCCAGATGCGTGCCCACAACGTCGCCGGGCCAGCCCGCGCGCCACCCGAGAAAGGCCTCGCGATCGAGCTTCACGATCGGCACGGAGAAGATCGAGCCCATTGTGGCCCGCACCGACTCCCGTGAAAACGGATCGCAGCAGGTTCCGATCAGCATGAGGCCTGCCGCCCCGACAGCATCGATCGTCCGCACGATAGTACCGAGGTTTCCAGGGTCGCGGACCTCCTCCAGCGCCACCCAAACCGACGCAGGCTCAGGCGCCTTTGTCGGCGGCTGTGCCCAGCGCTGCTCGAATACCGCGAGCATGCTTTGCGGATTGTCCTTGGCCGCCAGCTTGCCGAGGACGGCTTCCGAGACCTCGAGGACCTCGGTACCCCCCGCCAACACCCATTGGACCAGCCCGAGCGCCACACCCCGATCGGCCGTTCCGGTCTGGAATACGAGTGTTTTAGGGATGTGACCGTGCTCGCGTGCCGTCACGATGAGAGCGGCGCCCTCGACGACGAACTGACCCGTCTCCTTGCGCGCCTTGCGCATCTCGAGCGCGCGGATGGCCTTGATGCGGTCGTTCTGTAGGCTGGTGACGAGGACCGGTGCCGCGGTCACCGTTGCACTGCGGATATTGTCAGAGCGCCCCATTGGACGACCACCGTGTGAAGAGAGACGTCGGGACCGCATAACCGCCGCCCTCGGCCCTGATGACGAGCTCGCCCGACTGAAATGCGCCGCCGCGCTCGCGCAGCACATCTCGGCAGAGCTGGTCGAAGGCCAGCGCCGAGGCGCGAATGGCGTAGACCGTCAGAACGAGAGCGGCCCCCTCGGGGGCAAGCAGAGACCGGCAATCGGCGAGCAGCGGTGCCAAATCCGAAAACAAGTCCCACGTCTCGCTGTCGGGGCCCCGTCCGAATTTCGGGGGATCGACGAGGATGATGTCGTAGACCTTGCCGCGGCGCGTCTCACGAGCGACGAACTTGCGCGCATCGTCGAGAATCCAGCGCACCGGCGCCGATGCCAGTCCAGACGTCGCTTGGTTCTCCTTGGCCCATGCGATCGCCTTCTTGGATGCGTCGACGTGGGTCACCTCGGCGCCTGCCGCAGCGGCCAGCAGGGTCGCGGCGCCGGTGTAGGCGAACAGGTTCAGGACGCGCGGCCGGGCCGCGCGCGGCGCGCGGAGGCGGGCGAGCATCCAGTCCCAGTGAGGGAGCTGCTCGGGAAACAGGCCAAGATGCCGGAAGCCAGACAGCCGGCATAGTAGCGTGACGCCGTGCACGCGCACGGGCCAGGTCTCGGGAACGGGCCGCTCGACGCGCCAGCGCCCTTTCTCCTCCTCGTCGTCGCTCGCGGAAAAGGCCGCGTGGACGGCTGCCCAGCGCTCCTTCCCGAGCACGGGTGTCCACAAGGCCTGGGGCTCCGGCCGGTCGACGACGACGGTGCCGAACCGTTCGAGCTTACGTGCATGGCCGCTGTCGAGAAGCGCATAGTCGGCAAACCCTTCGGTCTCGACGACCGAGAGGCCGGCGCTGGTTCGCCCCACGGATCGCGTCGGCCGCTCCCTTTGCGATTTCGCGGAGGGACTCATCGCGGCACTCCCGCGGATCTTGCCATGCGGAGACCGATCACGGGTCGGGTTCTCAATCAAGATCCTTGACGTTGCCGGCGGGGCCACCGCCCTTCATGCGCTGCGCCAGCGCGGCCTCGATGAACGGATCGATGCGGCCGTCGAGCACCGACTGCGGATCGGTGCTTTCCACCCCGGTGCGCACGTCTTTCACGAGCTGGTAGGGTTGGAGCACGTACGAGCGGATCTGGTGGCCCCAGCCGATCTCCGTCTTGCTCGCGGCCTCCTGGCTGGCTTTCTCCTCGCGCTTCTTGAGCTCGAGCTCATAGAGGCGCGATTTCAGCATCGCCCACGCGATCGCCCGGTTCTTGATCTGGGAACGCTCCTGCTGGCTCGCCACGACGATGCCGGTCGGAGCGTGTGTGATGCGGACGGCGGAGTCCGTCGTGTTCACGTGCTGGCCGCCGGCGCCCGACGAGCGATAGGTGTCGATCCGGCAGTCGCTTTCCTTGATCTCAATCTCGATGTTGTCGTCGATCACGGGGTAGACCCAGACCGAAGCGAAGCTGGTGTGGCGGCGCGCGTTGGAGTCGAACGGAGAAATGCGCACGAGGCGGTGGACACCGGACTCGGTTTTCAGCCAGCCGTAGGCATTCTCGCCTTTGATCTCGAGCGTCGCCGACTTGATGCCCGCCTCTTCACCCGGGCTTTCCTCGATGAGCGCAACCTTGCAGCCGCGCGCCTCCGCCCAGCGGGTGTACATGCGCGTCAGCATGGCAGCCCAGTCCTGGCTTTCCGTACCACCCGCGCCGGCGTGAACCTCGAGATAGGTGTCGTTGCCGTCCGCCTCGCCCGAGAGCAGGGCCTCGACCTCGCGCTTGCTCGCGACCTCGCGAAGCTGGCGCAGCAGCGTTTCGCCCTCGGTGACGGAGGCGTCGTCATCTTCCGCTTCGCCGAGCTCGATCAGCGTGACCGCGTCATCGAGATCGCGCTCGAGTTGCCGATACGTCGCGATCTGACGCTCGAGGGCCTGGCGCGCGCGCATGACCTTCTGAGCGTTCTGCGCGGAACTCCACAGATTGGGGTCCTCGGCGCGGCCGTTCAGCTCGGCTAACCGCTTCTCAGCCGTATCCCAGTCAAAGATGCCTCCGCAGGAGAGACAACGACTCGCGAATGGCATCGACGTGCTTTTGCGGCTCGGCCCGCATGACTGGCTCCGCTGGTGCTCGGGGTCAAGACAATGTCGGCCCCATATAGGCAGGGCGGACGGTCCTGTAAACGCCGTGATCGAAATGCGCGCGCGACGGCCTCAATAGACCTTGCCGAATCCCGAGCTCACGTTGCCGGTCGGGGCGGAGGCCGAGCCGTCATATCCGCTCGTATCATAGCCGAGGAAGGAGTTCGGGTCGTCGGGCTCTTCCATCGGCTTGAAGATCTCCCAGATCACGTCCTTGTCGCCCGAAACCGCCCTCAGTCCGGTGTACCGGTTGACGGGAACCGTCTTGATGCCGGGCGGGCTGCGGAACGGCACCTTCTTGTCGCCAATCGCCGTCTTCATGAAGTTGGCAAAGATCGGGGCCGAAACCTGGCCGCCAGTAGCGGACTTGCCCATCGGCTTGGGCGTGTCATAGCCGATGAAGACGCCCACGACCAGGTCGGGCGAATAACCGACGAACCACGTGTCCTTGGACTCGTTCGTCGTTCCGGTCTTGCCGGCGAGCGGAACGCCAGGGACCATCTGCTTCACGATCGTCGCAGTCCCGCGCTGGACGACGCCCTCGAGCATCGATGTCATCTGAAAGGCCGTGTGCGGGTCGAGGATCTGCTTGCGGTCGTCCGGAACATCGGGCTCGGCCTGGCCCTGCCACTTGTCGGCCTGGCAGGCATTGCAGGTGCGATCGTCATGCCGCCAAACGGTGCGGCCCCAACGGTCCTGAATGCGGTCGATCAGCGTCGCCTTCACCTGCTTGCCGCCATTGGCCAGCGCGGAGTACGCGGTCGCCATGCGCAGAAGCGTTGTCTCGCCAGCCCCCAGCGACATGGCGAGCACGGGCAGCAAGTCGTCGTAGACGCCGAAGCGGCGCGAGTACTCGGTGATGAGCGGCATGCCCATGTCTTGCGCCAGGCGGACCGTCATCTGGTTGCGCGATTTCTCGATACCGACGCGCAGCGTGGACGGCCCGTACGATTTGTCGCGATTGTAATTCTCGGGCCGCCAAACCTCCTTGCCCGGCCCCTGATCGATCTCGATCGGAGCATCGAGGATGATGCTCGTCGGCTTGTAGCCGTTGTCCAACGCGGCGGCGTAAACGAGCGGCTTGAACGACGATCCCGGCTGACGCCGCGCCTGCATGGCCCGATCGAACTGGCTCATCGCGAAGGAGAAGCCGCCGACCACCGCCAGAACGCGCCCGGTGTGCGGATCCATGGCCACCAGGCCGCCGCCAACCTCGGGAACCTGCATCAGGCTCCACGTCCCCTTCAGATTGGCCGGATCCTTCGGTGCGACATAGATCACGTCGCCTGGCGACACGACATCCTGGGGCTGCTTCGGCGCTGCGCCCTTGCTGCGGTCGGTCGCAATGAACTTGCCGGCCCAGCGCATCTCCTCGTATGGGATCTCGACCGCCTCGCGCTCCTTCGCCAGAGCGCCGTCCTGCTGACGTCCCGGCCTCAGCCCGACCACGATCTTGGCCTTTTGAACTTCCAGCACCACGCCAAGCCGCCACGGCGCGAGGTCGCTGGCGACGTCGATCTGTCCGAGCACCGCGCCCCAATCGCCGTTGGCATCGATCTTTTGGACGGGCCCGCGCCAACCGCGGTCGCGATCGAAGGCCACGAGGCCGTCGGCCAGCGCCTTGCGTCCATAGCCCTGCATGACGGGATCGAGCGTCGTGCGGACCGACAGGCCGCCACCGTACAGGCGATCCTCGCCGTACTGCGCGAGAAGAGAGCGGCGTACCTCCTCGGCAAAGAATTCGGCCGCGAAGATGTGGGCGCCAAACGGGCGGATGTTGACCTGCAGCGGCTTTGCTTTGCCGGCCTCCGCCGCCTGCCGCGTGATGTAGCCGTTCTCGGCCATCTCATCGAGAATCCAGTTGCGCCGCGCGGTTGCCTCCTTGGTGCGACGGAACGGGTGATAGTTGTTGGGGGCCTTGGGCAGGGCGGCCAGATAGGCCACCTCCTCCGGCGCCAGGTCGCTCAGCTCTTTGTTGTAGTAGTTGAGCGACGCCGCAGCGACGCCATAGGAGCCGATCCCGAGATAGATCTCGTTCAGGTAGAGCTCGAGGATCTTGTCCTTGGAATAGGCCCGCTCGATGCGGATGGCGAGGATGGCTTCCTTGAGCTTGCGCTCGTATTTCAACTCGTTGGTGAGCAGGAAGTTCTTGGCAACCTGCTGCGTGATAGTGGAGGCACCCTCGGGCCGGCGGCCGGGGTTCTGAATATTCTTCACCAGCGCACGGGTCACGCCGATGAAGTCGATCCCGCCATGCTCATAGAAGCGCTTGTCCTCGGCGGACAGAAAGGCGCCGACGACCATCCTCGGAATCGTATTGATCGGCACGAAGATGCGCCGCTCGCGAGCGTATTCGGCGATCAGCGAGCCGTCGTGCGCATGGATGCGCGTCATCACCGGCGGCTCGTACTTGGCAAGACTGTCGTAGCTCGGCAAGTCCCGCGATGCGCTCCACAAGAGGTAGCCGGCGACGCCCGAGGCGGCGAGAAACGCGACCACGCCCAAAGCGAAGCTGAAGCCGAGGAAGCTCAGCAAGAAGCTCTTGCGCCGCTTCTTCTTCTTGCGCGGTGGCGGCGGAGGCAGGATCGGCGCTCTCATGGACCTCGCTTCCAGAACGAGCCGCTATCTAATCCCGCGCAAGCTCTGCGGCAAGGCGAAACCTAGGGTGGTACTGTACCATCGAATGTGGCCTAACGGCGTCAATTATCGAGCCATGGCCACAACTTATTCACGGCTGCCCATGGCCGGAACGCGCCGTCGGGGCCCTACTTCCGGGTGCCCGCGATGCGCTTGGCGAAGAAGCCGTCGATCGCGGACGCAATACCTGTCGCTACCCGCTTTTGCCAGTCCGCCGAGCTCAAGAGGCGCTGATCCTCGCTGTTGCTCATGTAGCCGAGCTCGATCAGCACGGACGGCGAATGCGTCTGCTTGAGCACCTTGAAAGCGGCGGAGCGGTGCGGATCACGCGACAAGGCAATGTGCCGTTTCAACTCGGCGGTGAGCAACCCTCTAAAATGTGTGGAAAAATTGGCTGTTTCGCGCCGGAGCAGGTCGATCAGGATCGAGCGAACCTGATCCTTGTCCTCGCCATCGGTCACCTCGAGGCCGGCCAGGGTGTCGGACGCGTTCTCTTTCTCGGCCAGCAGGCGGGCCTGATTGTCGGACGCCTGCTCGGAGAGTGTGTAGACGGTCGCGCCGCGGACCGATTCGGCAAAGCTCGGCTCGCCGACGGCGTCGGCGTGTATCGATACGAACAGATCGGCCTCGTTCTGGCGCGACACGGCAAGCCGCTGATCCAACGAGACGAAAATGTCGGTGCTGCGCGTCAGATGCACAGAGTAGCGATTGCCCGCCGCCAGCAGGTTGCGCAGGTGGCGCGCGACCTCGAGAACAATGACCTTTTCGAGAACGTTGCCTGTGCCGACGGCGCCGGGATCGATCCCGCCATGGCCCGGATCTATCACGATGATCGGCTTGCGGCCGGCCACCGGCTTGGGGGCTGCGCTTTCATCCGCCTTGGCCGATACCGCCTTAGCACGCTCGGGCGAAGCCTTCGGCTGGGGCACGAAGCTTGCCGCGTCGACACGCGCCAAGTCCACGACCAGGCGTGCGGATTTGCCGCCTCCCGCGGGTACGACCTCAGTGCGTTCCACCTTCACGGGCGCCGCGACATCGAGAACGATGCGGGATTGTCCCGGGGCCAGGAGGCCGTAGCGATAGGCGCCAACCAGCCCCTGCCCTTTGCGGCCAGCTTCGGATGCCAAGCGGAACTCCACATCCCGCATGTCTATGATGACCCGATAGGGATCGCCCAGAACGAAGACGCTGGGGGCGACATGGCGAGTCAGCTCAAGAGAGAATCGGGTGCGCTCGCCGTCACCGGACAGCGCGGCGCGGGTGGCCAGCGTCGCCGACCCGACGATACTCGCCGCCCACGCATTCTCCGCCGCCTTCTCCGAGGTCTTCTCGGGGGCCGACGCCGCCTTCGCCGCTGCGGCGTCCGAGCTTGCCGACGCGCCCTTGGGCGGCTGCTGGGCCAGGAGGGGATGCGCGCAGAGCAGCACCAGGACCACCGTCAGGGCCGTCAGGGTTGTCGCTACCCCTCTAATTCGCATCCCGGCTCCCGGATTCGGGCGGCTCAATGTTGAAACTCGCCGAAGCGAGACCGATGTTAACCGCATATTTGTCCAATTGCGGCAACACAAGTGGGTTCAGGCAAGTCATTGGGGCGGCCGTGTCGCTCAAATCACGCTTGCTTGACGAGAGGTGACCCCGTATTAGTGTGTTGTGCATCGCGTCGATGCTGCCGTCGTCATGAGCGGGCGGCCATAAGGAATTGTTCTAGCGCGATAATCTGGCGCACGATTCCCGAAGCCTCCCGCACCGCTTGGTAGCGCGATGCGAGGTTCTTGGTGGCCCATCGATGGCGCTGCCCGACGCTTTTCCCCACAGGCAGTCCTTTACCCGAACAAGGGTCAATAGCCGGGGCGGTGGCGGGCCAGAGCTTCGCGGACAACCGTCACACTGTGAATTTCCGCGCTCGCATCCGTCGCCCGATGAAAGGGGTGCGTAGGGGCGAGCGGAGCGCAGCGATTTTCGGCTCGCTGCTTCATTGCGGCCCGGAAACGGGCCTTTGATGGCCTCAGGGCGGATGTGATGCCGCTCCGGGCCCCGTTCTTTACGTGAGATGATGGCAAATCCACTGGGAGTTGAGGATTTCGAGGCCGGGCTCACGCCTGCCGAGGATGCTCGTCGCGCCGAACCAACGGACCGCGCACGGGGCCTCGACCGGGCTGCCTCGCAGACGATCCGCCGGTGGGTTGCACCCCTTTCGACTCAGCACACACAACAAGACACAAGCACGCGCCCCCGCATCTGGCCTCCCGCCGCCTTGGCCCACTTCGCCAAGCCGCGCCGGACGCTGCGCCGGCGCGCGAAGGATACATTCACATGTCAGCCAGCAAATCAGCCAACAAGATGCTTATCGATGCCACCCACCCGGAGGAGACTCGGGTGGTGGTGCTCCGGAATGGCCGCGTAGAAGAATTCGACTTCGAATCGGCCGCGCGCAAACTCCTGCGCGGCAACATCTATCTCGCCAAGGTCACGCGCGTCGAGCCGTCGCTGCAGGCCGCCTTCGTGGACTACGGCGGCAATCGCCACGGCTTTCTCGCCTTCAACGAAATCCACCCCGACTACTATCAGATCCCGGTCGCGGACCGGCAGGCCCTCATCGACGAGGAAGCCGCGGCAGAAGCGGCCGAAGAGGCCGAGGCCGATGCCGCTGCCGAAGCCCGCAGCGCGCGGGACGACGCCGTCGACGAAGGGACGGAGGCCGAGGAGGCGGACGCCGCCGTTGACGTCGCCCTCCTGCTGCCGCCCGAGCCCGATGCCCCGGACAAGGCTTTTCCCGCCTCTGCCGAACCGTTTGACGACGCCCCGGCCGCCCGCGAGATGCCGCTGGCGGTAGCCAGCCCGGACGAGGCGGTGGTGGCCAGCGAGGCGCCGCCCGAGTACGGCAACGGCGCGGGCGAGACCGCGGCCGCGCCGCGCGAGGTGTCGGGGGCGGACGAGGTCGGCCGGGCCGTTGGAGAGGCGCAGGTCGTCGAGGTCGTCGAGAGCAGCGGCGGGGCGGGACCCGAACAGGTCGAAAACGTCGGCTCCGACGATGCCCTGGAAGAGGTCTCCTATCGCCCTCGCCGCCGGCAACGCAGCTACAAGATCCAAGAAGTCATCAAGCGCCGCCAGATCATCCTCGTGCAGGTGGTCAAGGAGGAGCGGGGCAACAAAGGCGCCGCGCTCACCACATACCTATCGCTGGCCGGCCGCTACACCGTGCTGATGCCCAACACCGGGCGCGGAGGCGGGATCAGCCGCAAGATCACGAACGCACAAGACCGCAAGCGCCTCAAGAGCATCGCGCACGATCTCGAGGTGCCGGAAGGGATGGGCCTCATCATCCGTACGGCGGGTGCGTCACGGACCAAGCAGGAGATCAAGCGCGATTTCGAGTATCTGCTGCGTCTGTGGGAGAGCGTTCGGGAGCTGACGCTGCAATCGACGGCCCCTAGCCTCGTCTACGAGGAAGGCGACCTGATCAAACGCTCGATCCGCGACCTCTACACCAAGGACGTCGAAGAGATCGTCGTCGCCGGCGAGGTCGCGCATCGCGACGCCCGCGACTTCATGCGCATGCTCATGCCGAGCCATGCCAAGAACGTCAATCGCTACGAGGATCCGGAGCCGCTCTTCTCGCGCTATCAGATCGAGCGCCAGCTCAATGCCATGTTCAGCCCCTACGTGCATCTGCGCTCGGGGGGCTACTTGGTCATCAACCAGGCCGAGGCGCTGGTCGCCATCGACGTCAACTCCGGCAAGGCGACGCGCGAGTTCTCGATCGAAGAGACGGCGCTCAACACCAATCTCGAGGCCGCGGACGAAATCGCGCGCCAACTCAAGCTGCGCGACCTTGCCGGTCTCATCGTGATCGACTTCATCGATATGGAGGAGAAGCGCAACAACCGCGCCGTGGAGCGACGGCTGAAGGAGGCGCTGAGGTTCGACCGGGCGCGCATCCAGGTCGGCCATATCAGCCATTTTGGCCTGCTCGAGATGTCGCGCCAGCGTTTGCGCACCGGCGTGCTGGAAGGCTCGACCTCGCAGTGTCCACACTGCCAGGGGACCGGCATCATCCGTTCCACCGAATCGGTGGCTCTCGCCGTCATCCGCGGCATCGAAGACACGCTGATGTCCGGCCAGCCGACGTCGCTGACGGTCAACACCACGGCCACGGTTGCGCTATATATCCTCAACAACAAGCGGGCCTTCATCAACGAGATCGAGTCGCGTCACGGCATTGCGGTCACGGTGAAGGCCAGCGACAAGCTGCAAGGCGCCAACTTCACGATCGAGCGGGCCGCCCGCGCGGCCGAGCCCGTGCGCCGGCCGGAGCGCGCCGTCGTGAACATGAACTGGGGCTTCGGCGACGACGAGGAGGAGGACGGCGGCGATCCCGAGGAGAGCCCACCGGAACGGGAGGCTGTGGAGCGCGAGCCGGAAAGCCTGGACGAAACCGGGGACGATGACCAACGCTCCCGCCGCCGGCGCCGCCGGCGCGGCCGGCGTGGAGAGCGCGGCGATGGCAACGGCGAACGCGACAGCCAGGCCCGGCGCAATAACGGCGATCGCGAGCGCGGCGAACCTCACCCGCACCAAGACGGTGCAGATGATCAACCCGCGCAAGCCGCCACTGTCGGCGATGCCGAGGACGACGGACCGGAGGCAACCGATCGTCCGCACGAAGAGGGCGACGATGGCCGGCGGGGACGTCGCGGGCGCCGGCGCGGCCGGCGCGGCGGACGGCGCGATCGCGAACAGCAACAGCGGGGCGCTCACGCGTCGGGCGAGGCGACGTCCGAGGACGACAGGCCGCCGTCACGGGCCCAGGAGTACGAGCCGGCCGACATCGCCGCCGACGCTCCGCCGCGGGACGCCGAGACGCCAGGCGGCTGGGGCAGCGGAGCCGGCACGCCGGAACGCAATGCTGAGCCTGCGGCCGTCACGCTCGAGCATGAGCGCGTGATCGACACGGTTGCGACGGCTACGGCGAAGGAGGATGACGAGCGAGCCCCCGACGTTGCGCCGGTCCAGCCGGTGCGCGTTTCCCGTACGAAGCCCGTCGCCAGCGAGCCCGTGCTGGAACGAGTGGTCGTCGGCGCGGCGGTACACTCCGAGACGGACGAGGCCGATGCGACCAAGCCAGCACGCAAGGGCTGGTGGCAGCGCAAGTTCGGCGGGTGAACCACGCAAGGTTGCGACGTCTGTGCGCCGGTGGGCTGCCCGCCGGCGCACATTGCGATCGGGCTAGCCTTTGAGGCGCGCCCATTGCTGCAGCCGCTCAGCCGCTTCGGCCATGTCGGCGGTCGTGCCGGCGTAGGAGAAGCGCAGGTAGCGGTGGCCGCGACCCTCGTCGAAATCGACGCCCGGCGTCGCGGCAATGCCGGTCTCCTCGAGCATCAGCTTCGAGAACGCGAGGCTGTCGTCGGTGTAGGCGCCGACGTCGGCGTAGAGATAGAAGGCGCCGTCCGCGGGCACGATGCTGGAGAAGCCCGCGGCTGGTAAAGCCTCGAGGAGCAGCGAACGGTTGGCGGCATAAACGCGCTTGTTGGCCTCGAGCTCGAGTGTGGCGTCGAACGCGCCCAAGGCGGCCACCTGCGCGACCGCAGGCGGCGAAATGTAGAGGTTCTGCGCCAGTCGCTCGACCGTCCGGACGAGCCCCTCGGGAACCACCATCCAGCCGACGCGCCATCCGGTCATTGAGAAGTATTTCGAGAAGCTGTTGATGACCACGACGTCGCCGCCCGCGCTCAGCGCCGTCGACGCGGGGGCGTCGTACGTCAGGCCGTGATAGATCTCGTCGGAGACGAACCACAGCCCGCGCCGCCGGCACGTTGCGGCCAACTCGGCCAACCGCTGCGGCTCGATCATGGTGCCGGTGGGGTTGGCCGGACTTGCAATCAAGAGGCCGTCGAGACGATCGGACCGGGCCAGTTCGTCGAGAGCGCCGGCGGTCGGCATCCAGCGGTTTTCGGGTCCGGTTTCGAGCGTGACCGGGACGGCACCAAGCGCGGTCAGGATGTGACGGTAGCAGGGATAGCCCGGCGCCGGCAGCGCGACCCGGGCGCCGACATCGAACAGGGCGAGAAACCCCAAGACAAATGCAGCAGACGAGCCGTTGGTGACGACGACCCACTCGGGCGCCACATCCAGCCCATACCACTCCTTGTAGTGGCGGGCGATGCGCTCGCGCAGCTCCGGGCGGCCCAGTGCCAGCGTGTAGCCGAGGGTGTCGGTGTCGAGCGCGCGCTTCACGGCCTCGCGAGCCGTCCGCGGCGCGGGCGTGCCGGGCTGGCCGACCTCCATGTGGATGACGCGCGTCCCCTCGGCCTCCTTCTGGGCAGCCGCGCGCATGACGTCCATCACGATGAACGGCGGCACGGCGCTGCGCTTCGAGGCCGAGAGCGCCGCTGCGGCCCGCGCCGCCAGCGTTTGCTCACCGGCAAAGTGGCCCGCGTCGCGCTCAGGCTTGGACATCATCAGTCTCCCGTCATCGTCATCGATTCCCGGCCATGCTATCGCCCCAATCAGACCGTGTTAGGAGCTTGATGCTGCACCTTTACAGGCGTGCACGGCAGGCATCGTGACGGCCTCAAGGTGCTTATAGGGTTCGGTGGACCGCGCCGCCAGCGTGTTGACCCATCGCGTTGACCTGATATGGCGCGGCAACTAGGGTTCGGACGGTCCGGCATGGTGGGCGGACCCGACGGAAGCGGGAGGCAATCTGATTTCCTTGCGGAGAACAGAGCACGGCAGGGCACGGCGCGCGGTCTTCGAGGCCTGGCGGCCGCTCCTCGTGCTGATGGCGCTATGGTGCGGCTTGGCGCTCGCGCCGTCTCGGGCGGTCGCGCAGGGTATGCCGCTCATTCGCGATACCGAGATCGAGAACCTGCTGGCTGACTACGCCCGTCCGATCTTCCGGGCCGCTGGGCTCGGCGAAGGGCGTGTCGCCGTCCGGATCGTGCGCAGCGACATCTTCAACGCGTTCGTCGTCGACGGGCGCAACGTGTTCGTCCACACCGGGACGCTGATGCAGTCGGAGACGCCGAATCAAGTCATCGGCGTCATCGCGCACGAGGCCGGGCATATTGCCGGTGGCCATCTGGCGGCGCTGCGCGCCCGCGTCGCGCGCGACCAGACGAAAATACTGCTGATGCGCGTGCTCGGGCTCGGGGTGGCTATTGCCACCGGAGCGGGCCAGGCGGTGGTGGCCGGTGAGGAGCTGGTCATGCGATCCTTGCTTGCCGAACGGCGATCGCAAGAGGCGGCCGCCGACCAGGCCGGGTTGCGCTTTCTCAATCAGACCCGCCAGTCCGGCCGCGGCATGCTCGAGACCTTCGAGCGGTTCGCGCAGCAGGAATACATCTCGGACAATCAGAAGGACCCGTTCGTGCGGAGCCACCCGGTGGCGACGGACCGCCTGGCGCAACTGCGAAACCTGGTCGAGCGCAGCCCGCACTTCAATACCAACGACCCGGCGGAACTGCAGCAACGGCACGACATGATGCGGGCCAAGCTCGCCGGCTATCTCGAGCGCCCGCAGACGGTTTTCAATCGCTATCCCAACTCCGACAACTCGCTGTCAGCGCGCTATGCGCGCGCCATCGGCCGCTTCATGCAGGGGGGGCCGGGAGCGCTGGAGGCGGCGACGGCGGCGGTGGACACGCTGATCCGTGAGCGCCCCAACAACCCCTATTTCTGGGAGTTGAAGGCCGACTTCCTGACCCGGTCAGGACGCGCGCTGGAGGCCATTACGCCCTTGCGTCAGGCGCTGAAGCTCTCCGGGGAAGCGAATCTGATCCGAGTTCAGCTCGCCACGGCGCTGCTCCAGACCAACGATCCCAATGTCGTGAACGAGGCGACCGAGCTCTTGCGCAAATCGCTGATCGAAGACCAAAACCAGCGGGCTTACCGGTCGCTGGCCGACGCCCACTATCGCCAAGGCCGACCGGCGGACGCAGATGCCTCGGTGGCGCAAGCCTATCTTCTCGAAGGAGATGTCAAGCAGGCCCAGATCTTCGCCAAGCGCGCGCAGCGCGCCCTGAAGACGGGGACGCCCGCCTGGATCAAGATGGACGACATCATCAAGTACAAGCCGGAAGACAATTCTTAGGGGTCTGGGCCGCGCTGCGGCCGGCCAGCACAGGAGCCGTGCATGCTTTCCGAGACTTTTGCAAAAATCCCCGACGCGCTGCTGACCGTTCGGGGGGCGGCCGCTGCGGTCGCCGCGACCGTTGCCCTCGGTGCGGTGCTCACGTTTGCCGGACCCTCGTCGTCCGGCGCCGGCGGGGCTGAGAGCGGGCCAGCGAGCTTCAAGCTGGCCCAGGCTGCTGCGCCGGCCGATGGAGCCGGTAGCGGTGCCTTCACGCCGGCGCAAAAGGAAGCGATCGAGCAGATCGTGCGCGACTATCTGATCCGGCATCCCGAGATCATGATGGACGTGAGCCGGGAGCTCGAGAAGCGCCAGGCGGTGGCGCAGGCCGCTGAGCACCAGAAGGTGATCCTGGAAAAGAAGGCCCAGATCTTCCTCGCCCCGACCGACTTCGTACTCGGCAACCCGAAGGGCGATATCACGATCGTCGAGTTCTTCGACTACAACTGCGGCTGGTGCAAGAAGGCCGTCGATGAGCTGTCGAAGCTTACCAAGGCGGACACCAATATTCGGGTGGTCTTGAAGGAGTTTCCGATTTTCGGGGAGAATTCGGCGCTCGCGGCAAAGGCGGCGATGGCCTCGATCAAGCAAAACAAATACTGGGAATTCCATGTCGCCTTGATGAAAGAGCGTCAGGTCACGAAGGACAACTTGTTCCGAATTGCCGAGAAGACCGGCCTGGACGTCGCTAAATTGAAAGCGGAAATGGAAAACCCCGTCTATGAGGCGGCGGTGAAGGAAAATACGGCTATTGCGCAGGCACTCGGGATCGAGGGCACCCCCGGCTTCATAGTTGACGCACGCGTCAATGTCGGCTTCCTGCCGGCCGACGGCTTGAGGGATATGGTTGCCGAGGTTCGCAAGGCTGGGTGCCAGGTGTGCTAGGCGCCAGGTTGCATCTCCACAACATTCCATTCCTTAGACTTTCCCCGCTGGCGGAAAGCTGATACACGCCGCAGGTTGCCGGCTTGCTGCAGCCCGCGTGGCGCCAGGCTTGGCGGGTTGGATTGTGGTCGGCCGCTGCTGAATGCGAGCGGCCGGACCAGTGTCCTATGGTGCGCATGGCGCGCCGGATCGCCTCGTCAGCGTCGAGGGATATGGCGCCGGCGAGCAACGGGCAAAAGGCAACGAGCCGGACGAGGCGATGGCGAAAGACATGAAAGAGAAAAGCAGCGTTGAGCAGGAGATGATCCGGGAGCTCGCGGCGTTGCTGAACGAGACGGGCCTCAGCGAGATCGAGATCGAGAAGACCGGTCTCAAGATCCGCGTTGCCCGCACCGTATCCATCACGGCCCCTATTGCCCACGCCGCGGCGTCGGCCCTGCAATCATCGGAAGCGCCTGCCGCCGCACGTGGCCCGGGTGCTGCGGCCGCGGCACCGGTTGCCGCCAACGATCCGGCGAGCCATCCCGGCTGCGTCAAGTCCCCAATGGTCGGAACGGCCTACCGGGCGCCCGAGCCGGGCGCTGGCCCATTCGTCGAGATCGGCACGCGCGTCGCCCAGGGGCAGACCATGCTGATCATCGAGGCCATGAAAACGATGAACCATATCCCCGCTCCCAAGGCCGGCACCGTCACTCAAATCTTCGTCGAAAACGGACAGCCGGTCGAATTCGGCGAACCGCTGGTGATCATTGAATAGCGGGCGTCAAAGGCCGCCATTGCCGCGGCGCGCCCGTAGGAGCATCCGACCCTCTCATGTTCGATAAGGTCCTGATCGCCAATCGTGGAGAAATCGCGCTTCGCATTCAGCGCGCCTGCAAGGAGCTTGGGATCGCCACGGTTGCCGTCCATTCGACGGCGGATGCGGACGCGATGCACGTCCGGCTCGCGGACGAGAGCGTGTGCATCGGTCCGCCGCCGGCCTCCGAAAGCTATCTCAATATCCCTCGGCTGCTGGCGGCCTGCGAGATCACCGGGGCCGATGCCATTCATCCGGGCTATGGGTTCCTGTCGGAGAATGCCCGCTTCGCGGAGATCCTGGAGGAGCACGGGATCACGTTCATTGGCCCGACGTCCGAGCACATCCGGATCATGGGCGACAAGATCGAGGCCAAGGAAACCGCCAAACGGCTCGGCATCCCGGTCGTTCCGGGTTCGGACGGCGCCGTCACCAACGACGCGCAGGCCCTCAAGGTCGCCCGCGACATGGGTTTCCCGGTGCTGATCAAGGCGGCGGCCGGCGGCGGCGGTCGAGGGATGAAGGTTGCGCGCACGCCCGAAGATCTGAGCATGGCGCTTGCGACGGCGCGCGCTGAAGCCAAGGCCGCGTTCGGCGACGACAGCGTGTACATGGAGAAGTATCTCAGCACGCCCCGCCACATCGAGATCCAAGTGTTCGGCGACGGCAAGGGCAACGCCATCCATCTGGGCGAGCGCGACTGCTCGCTGCAGCGCCGTCACCAGAAGATCTGGGAGGAGGCCCCCTCGCCCGCGCTCAACGCGGAATCGCGCAAGAAGATCGGAGAGACCGTCGCCAAGGCGATGCAGAAGCTCAAGTACCGCGGCGCCGGTACGGTCGAGTTCCTGTTCGAGGACGGGGAGTTCTTCTTCATCGAGATGAACACCCGCCTTCAAGTCGAGCATCCGGTGACTGAGGCGATCACCGGCCTCGATCTGGTGATCGAGCAGATCCGGGTCGCTTCCAATGCGCCGCTGAGCATCAAGCAGTCCGATCTCGTGTTTTCGGGCCACGCCATCGAATGCCGCATCAATGCGGAGAACCCAAAGAATTTCCGGCCGTCGCCGGGCAAGATTACCTACTGGCATCCGCCGGGCGGGCTTGGCGTGCGCGTCGACAGCGGCGCTTATCAGGGCTATCGCATCCCGCCCAACTACGACAGCCTGATCGGCAAGCTGATCGTGCACGGCAAGACGCGCAACGAGTGCCTGATGCGGCTGCGCCGCTGCCTGTCGGAGTTCGTGATCGACGGCATCGAGACCACCATTCCGCTGTTCGGCGAACTGGTGCGCCATCCCGACATCGCCAACGGCATGTACGACATCCATTGGCTCGAGAAGTATCTCGGCAAGGCCTAGGGTCTTTTGCATTGCGTCCAATCGCGGCACGCTCTGTTTCGCGGGCGTTGACGGGCAGTATCAGTCCTCGCGCGCCCCGGCCGGCGGCGTTTGTGAGGCGGTCTCGCCAACTCCCTGCAATCGCCTTATTTTGCCGGTCGTAGTCGCGACGGCGACGATAGACGCAGAGCATGGCAACGCGCGACACCACGCTTCTCGAGATCACGCCGCAGGTGCTCCTCAAAGCCTATTCCTGCGGGATTTTCCCTATGGCGGAGAGCGCGGACGATCCGGTCTTGTACTGGATCGAGCCGCAGGCGCGCGGGATTCTGCCGCTCGATGCCATCAGCGTGCCCCGCCGGCTTGCGCGCACCATCCGCAATCTGCCCTACGAGGTGCGGGTCGACAGCGACTTCGACGGCGTCATTCGCGGCTGTGCCGCCTCGCGCCCGGGCCGGCGCACCACCTGGATCAACGACAAGATCCGTGACCTGTATCGCGACCTGTTCCGGCTCGGCTATTGCCACACCGTGGAAGTGTGGGATCAGGGCAAGCTTGCCGGCGGCCTCTACGGCGTCGCGCTCGGCGGAGCATTTTTCGGTGAGAGCATGTTCTCGAACATCCGCGACGCCTCGAAGATCGCGCTCGTGTATCTCGCCGCGCGGCTCCGAACGGGCGGATTCACGCTGCTCGATACCCAATTCGTTACGGACCACCTGCGTCAGTTCGGCACGATCGAGGTCGACAAGCAGGAGTTCAACCGCCGCCTCGAGGAGGCGCTCAAGGTCGACGCGGACTTTCAGCACCTTCCTCGCGACACTGCGCCCGGCCGCATCCTGGAGATTCTGGTGTCGGGCTGATGGGCGCGTCCGATCAGCGACGCACGCGACGGCGGGGCGCCTGATCGTCGCCCGTATCGCCCGACGAGGCCGCATTGTCCGCTCCGGGAGCTCCCCTGCCGCCCTTGCCTTGTGCAACAGTGCGCTGCGGCTCCGCGCAGCCGGTCAGCCACACATCGAAGACCGGATGCTCCACTGCATTGAGGCCGGGGCTTTCGGCAAACATCCAGCCCGAGAAAATCCGCTTCTGCTGACCATCGAGGAGGATCTCCTCGACCTCGACGAAGGTCGTGGTCTTGGGCTGATCGGTCGGCGGGCGCGAATAACAGGCGCGCGGGGTGACCTTCAGGGATCCGAATTTCACCGTATCGTTCAGCGGAACCTCGAGCTTGGAAATGCGGGCGGTGACCTTGTCGAGGGCCGCGAACACGGCGACCTTGTTCTCGATCCGATCAGCCCGCACGGGGGCGGCCAAAGTCGCGAGTACGGCCACGCCCAGTAGCGATGTTGCGCGAATCTGTCCGGTCACGTGGGATTCCCAGCTCCGCTACGGATAATGCCCTCGCCATCTGCGCTGCAGGGGCTTTCCTGACCAACGCTCCGTGCTTTGCCGGCAATGGTGGCGCCATGAAGGCCGAAACGCGCAGCCCGCGGCCAAGCGCTGCGACGGCACAGGTCTTTGCAGCTCAGCTCGGCCGCCACGGCTTGTAGTCTCCGGTGGCTTTGGGACGGGCGCCGGACCCGAGAATCGAGCCCGGCGGACGATAGGCCTGCGCGGATCCGGTCATGTTCATGAGATGCGGCTTCTCCCAGGGGCGCGGCTGATAGGCGTCCTCGGTCGGGGGTGCATCAACCGTATAGTGGAGCCAACCGTGCCAGTCGGCCGAGACCTGGGAAGGCTCCGCGCCGTCGCGGTAGATCACCCAGCGCCGCGGACGGCCGAGCGGCCCGACACCCTTGCGCTGCTCATAGTATCGATTGCCGAGGTCATCCTTGCCCACGAGACGGCCCAGCCGCCAGGTGGTCAAGCGCGTGCCCCATGTGTTGCCGCCCCACCACGAGAATATCTCGCTCAGAATGCTCATCGGCGCGCCGCTCGCATGGTTTGTCCGCTCCGTGCGGATTAGCCGACACATCTCGGGCTGTCCAGTCGTTCGACGGACGCGGCAGATGAGCAACAGCTGTGGCGTCTGGAATCGGCATAGTCTGATCTTCGTGACGGGCGTGGCGGCGGGTCAAAAAGATATCCTCCACCGTGCACATTGCCGAGTGGCCGCGATTTGGGCCGCCTCGTCGGGCCTGTGTGCAAACTGACCACACCTTCTCCACACACTATTCATCTCTTACTAGATGTTGTGTCGATTGCATCTACGACCCACAATATCTCGACGCGCCTAGCGAATCGCCGTAGCTTCGATGCATCGAGTCGATCGGTGGGCACCGGCCGGGTCGAACGGGTCGTGTGCGAGGGTCGCGCCGAAATCGCAAGATGAGAGCGCCGACCGAACTGAGTTGTGCCGATGCGATGAAGAGCGGCGTGGGCGCCGCGATCCGCCGCAGCTTGGCATTGCCAGTCGCCTGTCCTCGGTTGTGTGTCGCGTCATTCCCCTTCTTGCGTACGGATCATCCCGTGGACGCGCACGCTTTGTCATGAGCGGCGTGTGGGGGCGTGCTCGGGCCAAGCGCCCGTGCGGGCGGCGGGAAAGTACCTCGTTGCGTTGCGTCCAGCCAGGCCATCAGCCGGCCTGCTTCAACAACGAGGCCCGCCATGCGTGCGGGTCCCATCGAGATCACGCGGGGGCCATTTCATGAAAATTTCGCGCCGCTTCACGCAGGCCGGAAAATCGCCGTACGAAAGCATCGCGTTTCGTCGCGCCACCAGCGAGATCAAGAACCCGGATGGGTCGGTCGTCTTTCGCCTCGACGGCATGATGGTGCCGGAGCACTGGAGTCAGGTTGCGGCGGACATTCTGGCCCAGAAATACTTCCGCAAGGCGGGGGTGCCGCGGCGCCTCAAGAAATTCGAAGAGACGCAGGTGCCGTCGTGGCTATGGCGATCGGTTGCCGACGAGCGGGCACTGGCGGAGCTGCCGGCTGCGGAACGCACCGGCGGGGAGACCGACGCCCGGCAGGTGTTCGACCGGCTGGCCGGCACTTGGACCTACTGGGGCTGGAAGGGCGGCTACTTCACCACCGATGAGGATGCGCGCGCCTTTTACGACGAGCACCGCTACATGCTCGCCATGCAATACGGCGCGCCCAACAGCCCGCAGTGGTTCAACACGGGCCTTCACTGGGCCTACGGCATCGATGGGCCGGGCCAGGGCCACTACTACGTCGACTTCGCGAGCGGCCAGCTCACTCTGTCGGCATCGGCGTACGAGCACCCCCAGCCGCACGCGTGCTTCATCCAGTCGGTCGAGGACGATCTCGTCAACGAGAACGGGATCATGGATCTGTGGGTGCGCGAGGCGCGGCTGTTCAAATACGGCTCGGGCACTGGCTCCAACTTCTCGCGGCTGCGCGGCGAGAACGAGAAGCTGTCGGGCGGCGGCAAGTCGTCGGGCCTGATGAGCTTCCTCAAGATCGGCGACCGGGCGGCGGGCGCGATCAAGTCGGGCGGCACGACGCGGCGCGCGGCGAAGATGGTGGTCGTGGATGTCGACCATCCCGACATCGAGGACTACATCAACTGGAAGGTGAAGGAGGAGCAGAAGGTCGCGGCGCTGGTGACCGGCTCCAAGATCTGCCAGAAGCGCCTCAAGGCCGTGATGAAGGCGTGCGTCAACTGTGAGGCCGAGGGCGAGGCCTGCTTCGACCCCGCCAAAAACCCCGCGCTCAAGCGCGCCATTAAGGAGGCGCGGCGCGATCTGGTGCCCGATAACTACATCCGCCGCGTCGTCCAATTCGCGCAGCAGGGCTTCAAGGACATCGACTTCGCGACCTACGACACCGACTGGGACAGCGAAGCTTATCTGACCGTCTCGGGGCAGAACTCCAACAACTCGGTGCGGGTGACCGACGAGTTCCTCAACGCCGTCACCGAGGACAAGGACTGGCAACTCACCCAGCGCATCACCGGCAAGATCGCCAAGACGCTCAAAGCGCGTGCGCTGTGGGATCAGATCGGCTACGCGGCATGGGCGTCGGCCGATCCCGGCATCCAGTTCCACACCACCATCAACGACTGGCACACCTGTCCGAAGTCGGGGCCGATCCGGGCGTCCAACCCGTGCTCGGAGTACATGTTCCTCGACGACACGGCCTGCAATCTCGCCTCGCTCAACCTGATGATGTTCCGGGGAAGCGACCGGGCATTCGACGTGGCCGCCTTCGAGCATGCCTGCCGGCTGTGGACGATCGTGCTCGAAATCTCGGTGCTGATGGCTCAGTTCCCGTCGCGCCAGATTGCGGAGCTGTCCTACCGCTACCGCACGCTGGGCCTGGGCTTTGCCAATATCGGCGGGCTGCTGATGGCGTCGGGCCTCTCCTATGACTCGACCGAAGGCCGGGCGATCTGCGGTGCAATCTCCGCGATCATGACGGGCGTGTCCTATGCGACATCGGCGGAAGTGGCGGGCGAGCTCGGGCCGTTCCCGGGCTACGAGGCCAACGCCGGAGACATGCTGCGGGTCATGCGCAACCACAGGCGCGCGGCCTACGGGCACAAGGGCGGGTATGAAAAGCTGTCGGTCGAGCCGGTGCCGCTCGATCACGCGGCGTGCCCCGATCCGCGACTGATCGCGGCCGCGCAACGGGCCTGGGACCGGGCCATCGAGCTCGGCCAGGAGCACGGCTACCGCAATGCGCAGGCTACCGTCATCGCGCCGACCGGCACGATCGGTCTCGTCATGGACTGCGACACCACCGGCATCGAGCCCGACTTCGCGCTGGTGAAGTTCAAGAAGCTGGCGGGCGGCGGCTATTTCAAGATCATCAACCAGGCGGTGCCGGAAGCGCTGCGGGTGCTCGGCTATCGCGAGAGCCACATCGCGGAGATCGAAGCCTACGCGGTCGGCCATGGCTCGCTGGCCCAGGCGCCGGCGATCAACCACGCATCGCTCAAGGCAAAAGGCTTTACGGAACAAGCGCTCCAGAAGCTGGATGAAGCGCTCAAGACTGCGTTCGACATCAAGTTCGCGTTCAACAAGTGGACGCTGGGCGAGGACTTCGTTACCGGCGTGCTCAAGGTGCCGGCCGACGCGCTCAACGAACCGGCGTTCGACCTTCTCGTCCATCTCGGGTTCTCCAAGAAGGACATCGAGGCCGCCAACGAGCACGTGTGCGGAGCGATGACGCTGGAGGGCGCGCCGCACCTCAATCCCGCGCATCTGCCGGTGTTCGACTGCGCCAACCCGTGCGGCCGCAAGGGCAAGCGGTACCTGTCGGTCGAGAGCCACATCCACATGATGGCCGCCTCGCAACCGTTCATCTCGGGGGCGATCTCCAAGACCATCAACATGCCCAACGAGGCATCGGTGGAGGACTGCAAGGCGTCCTACATGCTGTCGTGGAAGCTGGCGCTCAAGGCCAACGCGCTCTATCGCGACGGCTCGAAGCTGTCCCAGCCGCTCAACTCGCAACTGTTGGCGGATGACGTCGACGACGCGGACGAGGTGGCCGAGCAGCTCGTCAGCAAGCCGCAGGCGGCGCGGGCCTCGCTGACGGCCGAGCGCATCGTCGAGCGGATCATCGAGCGGGCGCGCGAGCGCGAGAAGCTGCCCGGCCGGCGCAAGGGCTACACGCAGAAGGCCTCGGTCGGCGGCCACAAGGTGTATCTGCGCACCGGCGAGTACGACGACGGGCGGCTGGGCGAGATCTTCATCGACATGCACAAGGAGGGCGCTGCCTTCCGCTCGCTGATGAACAACTTCGCCATCGCGATCAGCCTCGGCCTGCAGTACGGCGTGCCGCTGGAGGAGTACGTGGAGGCCTTCACCTTCACGCGCTTCGAGCCGGCGGGCCTGGTGCAGGGCAACGAGACGATCAAGAACGCGACGTCGATCCTCGACTACATCTTCCGCGAGCTGGCGGTGTCCTACCTCGAGCGCAACGACCTCGCGCATGTCGACCCGGCGGAGATCGTGGGCGGCGGCACGGCGCTCGGCTCCTCCGACGAGGAGACCGACGATGACCTCGCGCTCGACCTGCCGGCGCAGCGGTTCGTCAGCAAGGGGCTGGTGCGCGGCAACGTGCATCGGGTGGTCCCGCGCGGCGAGGCCGGCGGCGGGACGGGGGCGGTCGCGACCCTGCAGAAGGACGTCGGCACGGCGTTTGGGTCGGCGGCGCCGACGGGCCATGCCGGGCTGGCGCACAAGCACGAGCCGGTGATGGCGCATCTTGCGACCGAGGGCGCGCTGGCGCTGAAGCCGACGAGCGAGATCGACCGGCTGCGGGAGGCGCGCATCCGCGGCTACGAGGGCGAGGACTGCCGCGAGTGCGGGAACTTCACGCTGGTGCGCAACGGCACCTGCCTCAAGTGCGACACCTGCGGCTCGACGAGCGGGTGCAGTTGATCCTTCAAGGCGCGCCACGCACACAAAAATGCGTGGCGCGCGCGTTCCCTGGGAATATCTATGGGTTTCGACGATTGGCATACACAAGCACGGTCAAACGACGAGATTGAGCGTTTGGCGAATGAGTGCCGCATGAGAGGGGATCCTGCTCACACGTGGCCGCTCGATGTTTTCGCACTAATCCAGAGCCTCAGCGCATCGCGGAGTGCACTCAAAGGGCTTAGGCTGGTTGTTAGGCCGGACTCCGAGATGGGCGCAGTTGAAGCCCGCGCACACGTTGCAGATCTCCTCATCGAAGTGAGACAGTCTGTCTTTGAGGACGCCAAGGCTGGCAAGCCACGTGCCCGAATGACGCTTGCTCATGAGCTTGGGCATGTCTACCTCAACCACGTCGGTCCGCCTCAGCACCGCACGGCAACCCAAACTGGTGCGCCGGCTTTCATAAAGCCGGCAAACTCAACGGAACATCAGGCCAAGGTTTTCGCGGCTGCACTTCTGATGCCGAAAGCCTTGGCTCAACAATACTCGTCTGCCGACGAAATCGCATCCAAGACTGGCGTTAGCTTCGAAGCGGCGGAAATTCGGTTTCGAGAAGTGCACGTGCGTGGCAGGGCGAAAGCGACCCCGCCGGACATTGTCCGTCAGATCGAGAAGCTCCGGCAACACACTAAGACGCCGGAACGATTGGGCAAGGCCAAGTCCACGCTAGATGACTCCCAAACTGCAAAGCTCGCGTGGCTAACTGCTCCGGTCGCCCCAAACCATGACCCACAGGAATATCGAATCATTGACAGTAGATGGATCATTCGGTGGTCCCGCTACGGGTTGATGAAGCCGGGCGGTTGGCGCGTCCACGACGGGAAGATTGTTGCATGGGACGATGAAGTCTCACGGTAGTTGATACCTATCAGTCGCGCCGGCTCCGCCAACTTTTCCAAGGTTTCCGCAAGCCGTTGCGCCGGCAGCGTGACCGAACGACCGCATCGCCGGCAAACCCGCGCCCGACCTCGCAAATCCGGTTTCGCGGAACCTCCCGAATCACCGAACATGCGACCCATGCCCGGGTCGGGCAGAGGGACGCGTCGCTTCTACCCAGGCTGTTCGCGCACAGCACGCGAGCGACGTTCGATGCGTGCCCGAGAAGGTCATACGGCCGCCGAGCACCAACGGCACGGGACGGCAGCCGAGGGGACACACATGCCGCTCTACAAATGCACCATCCGGCCGGAAGCGACCGACCGGCAGAAGGAGACCACGGCGGCATCCGGCCCGTTCCTGGTCGAAGCCACCGACGAGAAATCGGCACGGCAGCTCGTGACGGCCAACTACTCGCCGTTCGCGCTGCGCCGTAACAGCCGCGGCAAGCTCGCCAACGCCGCGATCTGGCTCGACAAGAAGGCCAGCGACTGCGTGCCGGTCGCGGAGGCCGACGCCGTCAAGCCGCAGAGCTGGATCGTTCAGGGCGTTGACCTCGCCCTCTACTACCTCCGGCACACTCAGATGCGCTTCGATGCGCAACACTCCGCCTCGATGGTGTGGTGGCCCTGCCGCCAGACCGACGAATGTCCGGTCTAAGTAGCGCAGGCAGTTGGGGGACTCATGAGCGCAGCGACATCGAAGGTTGCCGTCATCGGACCGCGGGCAGCGGGGGGCTTGCCCGGCGTGCGGCGGCGTCCGCGCGAAATCTCCGTACGGGACGCGCAGGAGATCCTGCATCTTGCCGAGCTCGTTCCGGTCGTGCGGGAGCGGCTGGCGATCGATTGCGCGTTCCCCGATGACGCCATCCTGTCCAGCCTGCGCACCATCAGCGCCCGATCGAGCGCGCGGGACCGCTGGACGGCCGCCTTCGAATCGAACCTCGGCCACTGGCTCGCACTCAAAGGCAAGGACCTCAACGCGTCTTTGAACGGACTGCTTGTCCTCTTGCCTTCGCCGCGCTCGTGAGCGACGGTGCAGAAGATTTGAACGCTGTGTTCGTCGTGTCCGTTGCGTCGTGTCGTGTGCTCTGCGTTCTGCACCCCTAGCGCGATGCCGAAGATCAACCACGCCGACCATCCAAGCGCTTATCTGCTGGCCGATCATCTCGATGCCGTTCTGGCAGCGGGCGAGGATGTGCTGACGCTGCGCCCCGAGCCGGTGAGCTTGAGCGAAGCGGCGACCGCATCGCTCGAGCGGGCGATCCGACAGCGGCGGACGGTGGATCGACTGAGGGCGCTCGAGTTCGCGCTGATCGCGCGGCTGTTGCAGGCACGGGAGCGCGCGCAGGAGCTGGCCAAGGTCGACGAGCGGGTGCGACCGGTGGCGGCGCTGTTCCTGAGCGGCTCGGCGGCGTTCGCCGACGCTGCGGACGACATCGGCGACCTCGCGTCCAGCGACTTCCACACCGGGCACGAGTGCATCGGCTACCTGCGTAGCCGCGGCTTGATCGCGGCGGATGCGCCGGGCCTCGGCGTCACCGAGGAGCTGACCATCTCGGCTCACCTGCTGGTCGCCGGATTGGTGCCGCTGGCGGCGATCATGGACCTGGTGGCGACCTTCCTCGACACGCTCGAGAGCTTCTACGAGCTGTTCGACGACGACGAGGCGTCAGAGCGGGCACCATTCCCCGCGCACGAGCCGCACCTTCCGGTCTGAGCCAGCGCGCTTTCGTGCTTTTCCGAGCCCGGCCGAGCCAACGATGACGGGGGCCGGCGCGGCGGCTATGCTTTCCGCCGGCAATCGCATCACGACACGGCTGGAGCCTCCATGCAGTTCGAACATCTCTTCCGCCCGGCGCGCGAGCGCCCCGTCGCAACCGCGCTGATCGGCGCCGGAGAGTTCGGGCTGTCGCTGATCGCGCAATCGCGGCGCATGAAGGGGCTCGACGTCGTCGCGGTCGCGGACCGCGATCTCGACCGGCCGGCCGCCGTGCTGAAAAGCATGGGCATCGACGCCAGACGCTGCGACAGCCGCGCAGCGGCGCAGGCGGCCATCGCGGCCGGTCAGATCGCCCTGTGCGGCTCGGTCGGCGACCTCATGCAGCTCAGACTCGACATGGTGGTGGAGGCGACCGGGGACGCCGAGGCCGGCGCGCGGCATGCGCTGGCCGCCATCGAGGCCGGCATCGGGGTGACGATGGTGACGAAGGAGGCCGAATGCGTGGTCGGTCCCCTGCTCGCCGCCAAGGCGCGCAAGGCGGGGCTCGCCTACACGCTGGTCGAGGGCGACCAGCCGGCGCTGCTGATCGGGCTCGTGTCGTGGGCACGGCTGCTGGGTCTGCCGGTGATCTGCGCCGGCAAATCGAGCGAGTACGACTATGTCTACGACCCGGTCACGCACGAGGTGACGTGGACCAGCGAGCGCACCCACGCGCCGGGCCTCGCCAAGTTGTGGGCCCTCGGCGCCGACCGGGCCGCCACGGTCGCGGCACGGGCGGAGGCGCTCGCCGCCCTGCCGCAGCGCACGGTGCCGGACAACTGCGAGATGGCCCTCGTCGCCAACGCCACGGGCCTGATGCCCGACCGGCCGGATTTCCACGCGCCGATGACGCGCTCGACCGAGCTGCCCGAGATCTACATCCCCAAGCGCGACGGCGGCGTGCTCGACGGCGAGGGGCGCATCGACGTGTTCAACTGCCTGAGGCGGCCGGACGAGGCGAGCTTCGCCGGCGGCGTGTTCGTGGTGGTGGGGTGGGCGGACGCGCGCTCCGGCGCCCTGTTCCGCGGCAAGGGCATTCCGACCACGGCCGACGGGCGCTACGGCCTCGTCTACAATCCCTCGCATCTGCTGGGCGTGGAGGCGCCGATCTCGATCATGGCGGCCGCCCGGCTCGACCAGTCGATCGTCGATGCCGGCTACCGCCCGGTGGTGGATCTCACCGCCCGGGCGATGCGCGATCTGCCGGCCGGCCACCGTCTCGACATCGTCGGCAACCGCCATGCGGTGCCGGGGCTCGAGCCGGGCCTGACGCCGGCCGCGGCGGTGCGCGCCGGCGCGCCGCTGCCCTACTACATGGCGGTCGGGCGCACGCTGACCAAGCCGGTGAAAGCCGGCGCCTTCATCACGGCGGACGCGGTCAGCGCGCCCGAGGGATCGGTGCTGTGGCGGCTGCGCGCCGAGCAAGACGCGCAGTTCGCCTGATCAGCGGACGTGGTGATTGTTGTCGTGGATCGAGGCCCCCGTCCACGGCTTGTCCGTCTCGGCGTGGCGGGGCAGACGGCGCGGTGCGTCGTCGTCATCCTCGCCGCGGTCGCGGATCGGCGCGCGTGCGAGCGCGGCGGCCTTGGCGATGCGCGGGGCGTCGCCGTCTTGCTTGGCGACGCGGACGGAGGCGATATTTTTCGCTTTCGGCGGCGCCTTCGCCGCGACCTTGACCGGCGGCGTGGCCTTGGCGGCGACCCGCTTGACCGGCTGCTGCGGTTTGGCGGCGGCGAAGAGTTGCGCCAGCGGTGTGAGATCGAGCAGTTGCAGCGGCCTCAAGGGTGCAGCGGCAATGCGCGGCTCGCGCGGCGCCGGCAGCGCGGCGACCCGCGTCTCGGCACCGACGGCGGCCGGCGGCGGCAACGGGCGATCGGCGGTGGCGTAGGCCGGCGGGGTGAAGATTCCGCCAACCGCCTGCCCGACGCCGAGCAGCGCCGTCTCGATGCTCTGGAACAGGCCGATGAAACCCGGCACCGGCGCATACTTGCGGTGGCGCTGATAGGTCGCCTCGGCCATCGTCGGCGCGGCGAGAACCTTGACATGGACGGTCGAGACGCCCTGCCCGGCAAAGCCCAGCCTCTCGGCGGCGGCGCGCGACAGATCGAGCATGCGCTGGCCGTAGTAGGGGCCGGCATTGTTCACGCGCACGACGGCGGCGCGCCGGGTGACGGGGTGCCAGACCAGCAACTTGGTGCCGTCGGGATAGACGGGGCTTGCCGCGTTGTCCGAGCTGCCCGCGTTGAATACCTCGCCGGAGGAGGTGAGGCCGCAAGGGTTGAGGCGGTCGCGCCGGCAGTCGTCATAGTAGGAGGCGGACAGGACGGCGCGCACGCCGATCAGGCGCTCGGTCTCGGCAATGGTCTTCACGCGATGGCAGACACCTTTGAAGCAATAGGTCTTGCCGGGCGTCTTGGCGGCGGCAGGTGCGGACAGAAGAATGGGGGATGAGATCAGAGCGGTCGCGGCGAGGAGAAGGGCGGGTGCGCAGAGCGCAGCACATATCCCAGCGGCCCTGCGGCCGTTGTCGCGATCGAGCATTCGGTAAACTCCCTACAGGCGTCTCAGAAACGCGGCGGGACAAACGCTGTTCCGCCCCACCGACGCATGCCGGGGACCGCACTAATGTGGCGAAAAAATTTCGAGCACAATTCGAGGCTTACTGAGCGTTGCTGAGATGCACTCGGAGTTGTGCGCGCATCTGACGCAGCTTTGAACTGCGTTCAACTCATAGGTAGCTCTTAGCCTTGAGTTTTTCCCGCAGGCCGGCTTCCGCTTCCGTCAGGCGCGCTGCGTCGAGAGCACGCAGCACCAGTTGCGTGCACGGCTTGCCGTCGCGCAACGTGGGGTAGCTCCCCATCGGCACGTCGGGGTAGAGCTTCTGGTGGTCGCCGAACAGCTCGGCAATGGCGCCTTCGGGATGGGCGAGGTCGATCGCCACGGAGTGCATCTTGCGGCCGGTGCGCAAGCGCGGTGTCACGGCATCGAGCATCACCTGCATGATGTTGGGAATGCCGGCCATGGTGATGACGTTGCCCAGCATGAAGCCGGGCGCGATGGAGATCGAGTTGTCGATCAGGTCGGCGCCGTCCGGAATGCGGGCCATGCGCAGTCGGCCCGGCGTGATCTCGAGGCCGCGCTTCTCGTAGTAGGGCTTGAGGAGCGCCAGCGCCCGCGGGTCGATGTCTATCGGCACGCCGAAGGCCTTGGCGATGCAGTCGGCGGTGATGTCGTCGTGGGTCGGCCCGATACCGCCCGTCGTGAAGACATAGGTGAACTTGGCGCGCAGCTCGTTGACGGCCGCGACGATCTCGGCCTCGTCGTCGGCGACCACCCGCACCTCCCGGAGCTGGAGGCCGACGGCCGTGCAGTGATCGGCGATGTAGCCGATGTTCTTGTCCTTGGTGCGCCCGGACAGGATCTCGTCGCCGATGATGATCAGCGCCGCGGTCACCACGCCCTCGCCTGCCGCGCCCTCGTCTGCCATGATCGTTCGTCCTCCAGCCGCCCCGCGACTTGTCTTCGCGCCGCCACACCCTTAGCGTCCGGCGCATGCGCTTTCCATCCCCCTTGATCCGCGGCCGCCTCGTCAAGCGCTACAAGCGCTTCCTGGCCGACGTCATCCTCGACACCGGGGAGGCGCTGACGGCGGTGTGCCCCAACACCGGCTCGATGCGCGGGCTCACCGCGCCCGGCGCCACGATCTGGCTGTCGGAGAGCGACCGTGCGACCCGCAAGTACCGCTACACCTGGGAGATGATCGAGACCGACCTCGGCAAAGGGCCGACCGTGGTCGGCATCAATACGGGCCATCCCAATGCGCTGGTGGCGGAAGCGATCGCGGCGCGGCGGGTCAAGGCGCTGGCCGGCTATCCAAACCGTCGCCGCGAGGTGAAATACGGCGTCAACAGCCGCATCGACCTGCTGCTTGAGGATCCGGCGCGGGGGCTGTGCTACGTCGAGGTCAAGAACGTCCACCTGATGCGCGCCGAGGGCGTGGCCGAGTTCCCCGATTCGGTCACCGAGCGCGGCGCCAAGCACCTCCACGAGATGGCGGAGATGGTGCGGCAGGGGCATCGCGCGATGATGGTGTTCCTGATCCAGCGCCAGGACGCGCGCCAGTTCGCGCTAGCGAGCGACATCGACCCTGCCTATGCGGCGGCGTTCGCGCAGGCGCGAGCGGCGGGCGTCGAGGCAATCGCGCTCCGGTGCCGGATGAGCCCCGAGGAGATCGCGGTCGACCGTCCGGTGCCGATCGCCGACCTCGGCGCCGCGGCGGATGGCGCGATGCCGGCCAAAGCACCGGGCGGCACGCCGGCCCGCCCACGCAAACGGCGGCCGCGCTGACGCGGCCGCCGCTGCCGTCCGGCGTGTCGCCTCGAGATCAGCCGCAAGGGACCGTCACGGTCAGGCCGACGCTCGGGACGAACTGCTTGCATTCGATCGTGCGGCTGCGGGCGGGCTCCACCGCCGGCTGTGCCGCCGGGATGTCGGCCGCCAGGCTGGTGCCCTTGACCTCCTTGGCGGCGGCCTCCTTGACGGGCGCGGCTTTGGCCGGCGTTGCGATCTCGGCGGGCTTGGCGTCGTCCTCGATCGCGGCCACCTTGGCTGCCTCGACCTCCTTCTTGGCCGCGGGCTTGGCCGCGAACGTCTTCGCGACGACCGGCTTGCGCACGGCGCTGCTGCGATAGGGCGCGGGGCTGTAGAAGCGCGCGCCGTAGCCGCCGCCCGAGCCGTGGCCGCCGCAGCTCGCGAAAGCGGGGCCGGCGGCCACCGTCCCGATGGTGGCGAGGGTGATCAACAGTCGTTTCATGGTCATCTCCGTTCTTGTCATCTGTCGTGTTGTACCGAGACCCCGACGGGCCGCCTCTGCCGCGGTCTCTCGGGCACCATTGCCCGATCCGCGGGCGGGCGCTGTCCCAGGCGATACACGGAAGGCGGCTACCGCCAGCCCTCATTGCGCCCAACCGGCATACTGAATACGATCTGCGCACCAACGCGCCGCCGGCCGGAGCGAACGATCGCCTGATCGACGCGAGCCCGCCACCAATTCACTCGGGGAGACACGCTCGCATGAGCAAGACGTACAATGTGCTGATCCTGGGCGCGTCCTACGGCTCGCTGCTGGCCACCAAGCTGCTGTTCGGGGGCCACAAGGTGACCCTCGTGTGCCTTCCGGCCGAGGCCGACGTGATCAATGCCGAGGGCGTGCGCGTGCGCCTGCCGATCAAGGGCCGCAAGGATCTCGTCGAGATCGACTCGCGAACGCTGCCGGGGAAGGTCTCGGCGGCCGGGCCCGGCGCGGTGAAGCCGACCGATTTCGATCTGGTCGGGCTGGCGATGCAGGAGCCGCAATACCGCTCGCCCGGGGTGCGCGAGCTGCTGCACGCGGTCGCCAAATCGGGCAAGCCGTGCATGTCGATCATGAACATGCCGCCGCTGCCCTACCTCAAGCGCGTGCCCGGCCTCGATGCCTCGAAGCTGACGGGCGCCTATACCGACGCGACGGTGTGGGAGGCGTTCGACCCGGCGCTGGTCACCCTGTGCAGCCCCGATCCGCAGGCGTTCCGTCCGCCCGAGGAGAAGGCCAACGTGCTGCAGGTGACGCTGCCGACCAACTTCAAGGTCGCCCGCTTCGACTCGGAAGCCCACACCGCGATGCTGCGGCAGATGCAGGCCGATATCGAGGCGGTGCGCTACGACGCGGGCGACGGCAAGATCGAGCTGCCGGTAAAGCTCAAGGTGCACGACAGCGTGTTCGTGCCGCTCGCCAAGTGGGCGATGCTGCTGACAGGCAACTACCGCTGCGTCACCAAGGACGCGGCGCGGTCGATCAAGGAGGCGGTCCACACCGACATCGCGCAGTCGCGCGGCGTCTACAATTGGGTGCGCGAGCTGTGCATCGAGCTCGGCGCCTTACCCGACGACCTGGTGCCGTTCGAGAAGTACGCGAGCGCGGCGCAGGGGCTTGCGCGTCCGTCGTCGGCGGCGCGGGCGCTGTTCGCCGGTGCGCCCAACATCGAGCGCGTCGACCGGCTGGTGCAGGCGATCGCGGCGCAGAAGGGCAAGCGCAACGCGACCGTCGACGAGACGGTGGCGATGGTCGACGCGCGGCTCGCCGAGAACCGCAAGAAAGCGTCCTGACGGCGCTCATGCGCCGAGCATGAAGCGCGCAACCGCGGCATGCAGACGGCCGGGCGCCAGGGTGCGCCCGAGCAGCAGCGTCCGGCCGTTCGGGGTGTAGCGCATGCGCCAGGGCGGGCGGTCGTTGGCCGCTTTCCAGATCTTTTCGGCCACGATATCGGGACCCGGCGCGCCGACGCAGGCCGCCTTGATGTTGGCGAAGACGCGGCGCGTATAGGCGTCGTAGGGGTGGGAGGCGTCCGTCTCGGGCATCACCAAGGAGCGGCCGAAGAACTCGGTCTTGATGGCGCCCGGCTCGATCAGCTTCACCCGGATGCCGAAGGGGCGGACCTCGAAGTCGAGGGCCTCGGAGAACCCGGCCACCGCGTGCTTGGTCGCGCAGTAGAGCGTGTAGAGCGGCAGCACGAGCCGGCTCGCGACGGAGGCCACGTTGACGATGCGCCCGGATTTCTGCGCGCGCATGATGGGCAGGACCGCCCGAGTGACATTCATGACGCCGATGAAGTTGGTCTCGACCTGGCGGCGCACCTGCTCCTCGCTCATCGCCTCGAAGGCGCCGATCAGCCCGTAGCCGGCATTGTTGACGAGCACATCGATGCGCCCGAACTCGGCGACCACTGCTGCGACGGCCTGCTCGATCGATGCCGGGTCGGTGACATCGAGGCGGAAGACGCGGACGCGCTCGGTGGCGGCGAGCGCGCCGGCGCGCTCGGGCGCGCGCATGGTGGCGGCGACCGACCAGCCGCGCGCGGCGAACAGCTCGGCGGTCGCCCGGCCGATGCCGCTCGAGGAGCCTGTGACGAGAACAGTTTTGGTGGCGGACATCGGCGCTCCCCGATCGGGTTGGTGGTCCTGGCGTAGCACATGCGCCATCTCGCGCCGCGGACGCAACGGGTGCTGTTCCCTGCGATATTGAGCCGTCGGTTATCGCGCGAAGCGATCGGCGAGCCCGGCCAGCCATTCGCGGACGTCGGCCGGGCCTGCGAAATCGGCGGCCGTGGGCGCGAAGTGTTCACCCGCCACGCGCAGGCCGCGGCCACCGAGCTGGGCGGCGGTGTCGAGCGCGGTCTCGTCGGACACGTCGTCACCGATCATCAGCGGGCGGCGCGACCGGAAGGCCGGCAGCCGCATGATGGTCTCGAGCGCGGCGCCCTTGGAAATGCTTTTCGGCACCACCTCGAAGACCTTGCGGCCGGGGCACAGAATGAGGTGATCGGGGCCGCTGTTGATGAGCGCGGTCAGGACCTCCTCGATGGCCGGGCCCGCCGCGGGGGCCAGCCGGTAGTGGACAGCGATGGAGGAGCCTTTGGGCTCGATGATGATGCCGGGTGCGAGGGCGCCGAGCTCGGCCACCGCCTCCACCATCCACGGCGCCAGGGGCTCGGCCGCCTGCACGACCTCGCTGCCGTAGGCGGTGCGCAGCTCGGCGCCATGGACGCCGGCGCCCACCAGTCTCAGGGGGTCGAGGAAATCATCGATCTCGGCCAGCGTTCGCCCGCTGATGACGGCGACCGCACCGTCGAGGGCCGCGACCACCCGGGACAGCATGGTGGCCAAGCCCGGCGGCACGCGCACGTCGTCGGGAGCCGCCGCGATGTCGATCAGCGTGCCGTCCAGATCGAGCAGCAGGGCCCAGCCGTTGGGATCGTCCAGTATGGGCAACGCGGCCGATTCCTTATCCCGCACAATGGGTTCGGCCGGGTACGACCTGGCGACAGCGCCCCACCCGCGCAGCCGGTCACACGGCGCACGGAGCCGATCGGCACCGCTATACCCTCGCCGGCCGCCGCGTGACAATGGCAAGCCACCGGCCTGCGACCCCGGAGCCGATGCCGCGGGGCCGATCAGGCGGTGGCCGGCCGGGCCGGCCGCTCGGCGCCCGCCTGCGGGCTGGTCTCGTTCAGCACCATCAGCAGCGGGGTGAGGCCGTCGGTATCGACGAGGCGGAAGATCTCGATGTCGGCGCGGGCGCGCTCGCTCCATCCGGCGATCTGGAGGGCGCGCTCGGCCTTGGAGAACAGGCCGTGATTGCGTAGCGCCGGCTTGTCGGTGTAGCGCTCCGCGTCCTCGCCGGTTAGGCCCTGGTCCTTCGCCCACTTTTTGCGGATGTCGGTCAGGTCGGTGTCGCTGGCCAGGCTCTCCTCGCGCTTCAGGTGCTCGAGCTCGCTCTTCTCGAACAGCCATTTGCGGCCGCGCTTCGGCCAGCGGGCGAGATCGAGATCGCTCAGCACGCCGGCGAGCTGGTTCATGGCGAGCGCCTTGCCGGCCTCCTCGGGGTCGTCGGGGTTGCAGCTATAGAGATTGGGGATGACGAAGTAGGACGCCTTATTGTGGTGGATGAAGTGGCGCCGCACCCATTCGAGGTCGGCACCCGGGGCGCGGGCGACCGCGGTGTCGATCGCCTCGCGGATCTGGCGAACGAGGGCGCCGGACGGGCGGATCGACGGCGGCTCACGCGGGGGATTGAGGATGGCGAGCGCCAGCAGGCCCAGATCGATGCCGATGGTGGCCAGGAGCGCGATCAGATCGCGGCCGGTGATCGGCTCGCCGCCGTCGGTGCGGCCGACCACGGTCTGCTTGCCGCCGGACATCACATAGCCGACGAGGCCCGCGGAATAGGCGCCGATGTTGCGCCACAGGTTCTTCACCGCATTGGCGACGCCGGCGGGACCCTCGTTGAACACGGCCTCGCGCAGGCGCAGCTCGGCTGGCTGCTCGGCCTGGTCGGCGGCCTGGCGCAGGCGCTGCGCGAGCGTCGGATCGTAGCAGGAGAACCCGGCCGCGCCCGGCGCGATGGCGACGACGTTGGCGAGCGCCCGCATCTCAGCGGCGGTCGAGATACCAAGCTGGTTGCTGCGGGCGGCGATGTTGCGCGCGCGGCCCCTGATCTCGGAGGCCCGCTGCTCGAAGTTGCGCTGACGCTCCTCGACGGTGCCGCCGGCGATGCCAGCCGCGCTCTGGCGGAGCTGCTCGACGTCGACCTGCACCGGCTCGAGCCATGAGCGGGTCATGCCGTCACGCAGGGTGGTGACGGAATCGCGCACGCTGCGGCGGGCGTTGTAGAGCGGGCCGCGGCCGGCGCCGGAGGGCGTGCCGCAACTGCCGCCGCTGGTCTCCTCGCGCGTCATCTGGCTGTCGGACCAGCTCACCACGCTGTCGAGCTGGCCGCGGACCGCGTCGAGGCGGGCGGCGACCACGGCGCTGGCATCGCGCGCGTCCTCCTGCAGGCCGGCGAGGCCGGTGCGGGTCGCCTCCTCGCCCGAGATCAGGCTCCACCAGAAGCCGTAGCCGAACCCGATCGACCAGATGGCGAGGAACAGATAGAGCGGAAAGGTGATGAGCCGCTCGCGCAGGCGCCGCTGGGCGCCGAACGTCTCGCGGAGCGCCAGCCACATCAGGAAGGTGAGCGCGACGACGACGGCGATGACGAGCACGTCGTTGGACACCGACATGCCGCCGGGCAAGCTCTGGCCGGCGTTGGTCGGGGCCGACGACACGCCGATGATGAAGTCGCGCATGCCGTGCCAGGTGGCATAGCCCGAGATGATGAGCAGCATGAACGAGGCGATGCCGATCAGCGTGTTGCGGCCGAGGATGTAGTCGATGACCCGGCCGACACGGCTGTAGGACGGTATCTCGGCTGTGCTGCTCACGCTCGTGCCCTCCCACTCCGTGACGGCTGGAACTATAGGGGAAAGGCATGACGGGCCGCGACACGGCGTGCACGAGGGTTTGATCGGGTGTGACTGGACGGACACGCCGACGCCGGTGCTATGCTGATAGCGGAAACGCCGTATCCGCCCCTTGCGACGCCCCCCGCGGACCCTGGAGACACCGATGATGAGCCGCCGTGCCTTCGGCAAGATCAGCTTCACCGCGTTGTTCGCCGCGGCCGGTGGGTCCCACGCCGGGGCGGGCGGCGCCAAGACGTTCGAGATCGCCAAGACCGACGAGGAATGGCAGAAGCTGCTCACCAAGGAGCAGTACTACGTGTTGCGTAAGCACGGCACCGAGCGCGCGTTCACCAGCCCGCTCGACAAGGTGTACGATCCCGGCACCTATCACTGCGCGGGCTGCGCCCTACCGCTGTTTGCGTCCACGACCAAATTCAACAGCGGAACCGGCTGGCCGAGCTTCTGGAAGCCGCTCGACGATTCCATCGGCACCACAGAAGACCGCAGCTTCTTCATGGTGCGCACGGAAGTGCACTGCCGGCGCTGCGGCGGCCACCTGGGCCACGTGTTCGACGACGGCCCGCCGCCGACCCGCCTACGCTACTGCATGAACGGTGTTGCCCTGACATTCACGCCTCAACCCAAGACCGCGAGCTGACCACCAAACGCGGAGCGGTGCACCCGCGCCGCCATTCAAGGATTTGCCCATGTTGCGCAAGACCGTTGCCGCGCTCGCCCTGGTGGCTGCCGTGGCACTCGCCGTTCCCGCGGCCGCACAGAACACAAGCGCGCCGCAGCCGGGACTGGAGATCGCGACGTTCGCGTCGGGCTGCTTCTGGTGCACGGAATCCGACTTCGACAAGGTTGCGGGCGTCACCGAAACGATCTCGGGCTACATCGGCGGGATGACGGTGAAGCCGACCTACCAGCAGGTCTCGGCCGGGCGCACCGGCCACGCGGAGGCCGTGCAGGTGACCTTCGATCCCAAGAAGGTCACCTACCAGCAGCTTCTCGATCACTACTGGCGCAACGTCGATCCGCTCGACAACGGCGGTCAGTTCTGCGATCGCGGCAGCCAGTACCGGCCGGCAATCTTCGTGCATTCGCCGGAGCAGCGGAAGCTGGCGGAAGAGTCCAAGGCCGCGCTCGACGCGAGCAAGCAGTTCAACCGGCCGATCGTGGTGGAGATCACCAACGCCACCGAGTTCACGCCGGCCGAGGACTATCACCAGGACTACTACAAGAAAGAGCCGCTCCGGTACAAAATCTACCGCCACGGCTGCGGGCGCGACGCGCGCCTCGAGGCGCTGTGGGGCAAGCCCAAGAGCTGATGTCGCGCACCTGAGCAATGAAGCGCCCCCTCACGCAGCGTGAGGGGGCGCCGAAGCTCACGGGGATCGCGTCGCTTGGGGTCTACTGCTTGGCGAGGCCCATGAGCTTCAGAAGCTCGCCGATCTCGGTATTGTCCTTCTTCATGAACGGCGCGAAGCCCGGCGCGTCGGCCCACAGCATCTCGAACCCGCGCTCGCTCATGAACTTGTTGAACTCGGCGCTTTCGTGGACCTTCTTGAAGGCGGCCTCGTAGCGCTTGGCGATGTCTGCGGGGAGATTTTTCGGCCCGACCATGCCCCGCCACACGCCTTTGACCCACTCGGACCCGGACGCCTCCTTCAAGGTCGGCACATTGGGGAAGACCGCGGACCGCTTCGCCGCCATGAACGCCAACGTGCGCACGCGGCCGGCATCGATCAGCGCGCGCGCCTCGGGCAGCGAGCACGAGACGAAATCAACGCCATTGGCGGCGAGGTCGGTGAGCGCGGTGGCCGCGCCCGTGCTCGGAACCCACTTGATCGAGTTGGGGTCGGCGCCGAGCGACTTCATCATGCCGGCGAGCGCCAAATGCCAACTGCCGCCCTGGCCGGTGCCGGACGCCTTGAACTTGTTCGGGTTGGCCTTGATCGCCGCGACGAGGTCGTTCAGCGACTTGTACTCGGAGTCGGCGCGCACGTGGATCGCGGCGGGATCGGCGTTGATCAGCGCCAGCGGCGTGTAGGCCTCGTGCGTCAGATCGGTCAGGCCGACCCAGTGCATCATGTTGATCTCGAGGGTGATGAGGCCGATCGTGTAACCGTCGGGCGGGGCCTGGGCGATGGCCGAGTGACCGACGACGCCGTTGCCGCCGGTGCGGTTGACGACATTGACCGGCTGGCCCATCTCCTTTTCGAGCATCGAGCCGATATAGCGGGCGATGGCATCGGTGCCGCCGCCGGCCGCCCAGGGCACGATCAAGGTGATCGGCCGATCCGGAAACGCGGCCTGCGCGCTCCCGGCCAACCCCAACAACATGATGGCGGCCGCAGCCGCCGATCTGATCCAGTGCTTCGCCGTCATTCGTGTCCTCCGGAACGTCCTCACCGCCCGGGCCGCTCACCTGTTCGACGGTGGTTGCGAGCTTCGGACGCGGCACGATGCGACGTGCCGACCGTTGCGACCATACCGGTAGACCGCGTGCCTGGGGGTCACAGCTCCTTTGCTGCCGGTTCATGCTCGCGTGCATCCGGCATGGACGGCAGCGCGGCGCCCCGGCGGCGGACCGGGCGCGCGGCCGGTGCGTACTCGGCCGCCAGCCACGGCCGGTTGTGGCCGAGCTTCTCGCTCAGGAAGTCGACGAAGCAGCGCACCCGCGCCGAGGTGTGCTTGTGGCCGAAGAACACGGCGTAGACGCCTTGCAGCTCGCCCGCATGAAACGCTTCCAGCACCGGCACGAGGCGACCCTGGCGCACGTCCTCGCCGACTTGGAACCAGCCGAGCCGCGCGAGGCCGGCGCCGCCGACGGCGAGATGACGCAGGGTCTCGCCGTTGTTGCCGCGGAAGTTGCCGTCGATGGACATCTTCACGGGCCGGCCGCCGACGCGAAACGGCCATTCGTTCAAGGTCGGGCGCAGGTTGTAGGCGAGGCAGTTGTGCCGGGTGAGATCCTCGGGACGGGCCGGCGTGCCGTGCCGTTCCAGATAGGCGGGCGCGGCGACGATGACGCGCCGGCTGTCGCAGATCTTGCGGGCCTTGAGCGAGGTGTCCTGCAGCGGCCCGACGCGGATCGCGACCTCGGCATGCTCCTCCATCAGATCGACGACCTCATCGCTCAACGACAGGTCGAGCTGGATATCGGGATAGCGCGCGAGGAACTCCGGCAGCAGCGGCTCGATGTGGTGCACGCCGATGCCGAGCGAGGAGTTGACGCGCAGCGGACCACGGGGGCGCGAGCGGTGCTCGGCGACAGCCTGCTCGGTCTCCTCGATCTCGGCAACGATGCGGGCGCAGCGGGCATAGTAGAGCTCGCCCTCGGGGGTCAGCTTGAGCTGGCGTGTCGAGCGATCGACAAGGCGCACGCCAAGATGGGCCTCGATGCGCGAGACGAGCTTGCTCACCGCCGACGGGCTCAGCCGCATGGCACGGGCGGCGGCCGAAAAGCTGCCCGCCCCGATCACCCGAACAAACGCCTCCATACGACCGGCCTTGTCCATGCCGCTCCATCCTTGACTTCTCGTCACGGTCCCTGTTCCAAGCGCGCTACTGGCGCTTCAGGCCCAAGACCACCACACTCACGACAAACGCTCAGCCGCCGGCGCCGCCGACGGGCCGGTTCAGAAGGGTCACAGCCATGAGACTACTCGTCACCGGGGCCACCGGCTACATCGGGGGATCGGTCGCCACCAAACTGGTTTCCGCCGGGCATACGGTGCTGGGCCTGGCGCGGTCCGAGGAGGCCGCGGCGTCGCTCAAAAAACGCGGCATCGAGCCGGTCGCCGGCTCGCTGACCGATCATGGGCCGCTGGCCCGCGCCGCCGGCACCGTGGACGGCGTCATCAATGCCGCCAACTCCGACAATCCGTTCGTCGTCCACGCCATCCTGCCGCGGCTCAAGGGGACGGGGAAAGTCTTCATCCAGACCAGCGGCTCGAGCGTGATCAGCACCTACGACGAGGGCGAGCCCGGCGACCGCATCTTCCACGAGGATACGCCATACGAGCCGCGCCCGGAGAAGGCGACGCGGGTCGCCATCGACACCCAGGTGTTGCGCGCGTCGCTGGACGGGGTGCGCTCGGTGGTGATCCGGCCGACCCTGATCTACGGCCAGGGCATCGGAGTCAATTCGGTCAGCGTGCAGGTGCCCAAGCTGATCGAGCAGGCGCAGGCCGCCAAGGTCGGTCGCCACATCGGCCGCGGTCTCAACATCTGGTCGAACGTGCACATCGCCGACGTGGCCGATCTGTTCGTGCTGGCACTCGAGAAGGCGCCGGCCGGCTCGCTGTTCTATGCCGAAAACGGCGAGGCCTCGATGAAGGCGCTGGTCGAGGCGATCAGCCGGATGCTGGGCTTCGGCGGGCGCACCGAGGCCTGGCCGATCGCGGACGCGGTGGCGGCGCTCGGGCCGGGTGCCCATCTCACCTTCGGCTCCAACAGCCGCGTCAAAGCCGACAAGGCCCGCAAGATGCTCGGCTGGTCGCCGAAGGGGCCGGCCTTGCTGGACGAGGTCGAGCGGGGCACCTATGCCGCGCACTACGGGCGCAAATCGTAAGGACGGGGATACTCATGGCGGCCTACGTCATCGTCGATCTCGAAGAGCTGACCGACGCCGAGCGGATGACCGCCTACCGGCCGCACGGCGCGGCGGCGGTCGAGAAATACGGCGGGCGCTACCTGGCGCGCGGCGGGGCGCTGGCGCCGCTGGAAGGCGGGTGGACGTCGCAGCGGATCGCCATCCTCGAGTTCGAGAGCCTGGAGAAAGCCAAGGCCTGGCACGACTCGCCCGAGTACCGGGCCGCGCGCGGGATGCGCGCGGGCGCGGCGCGCATGAAGATGCTGGCGGTCGAGGGCGTGAGCTAGCGACGCGTCGCCTTCACGTTCTGTGGTGACCCCTGGCACTCGAAGCGGGCGAGCGCCGTCTCGTCCCACACGAAGCCGTGGCCCGGACGGGCCGGCGGCACGCCGTAGCCGTCGACGACGCGCCAGGGCTCAGCGAGCATCCCGAGGTCGGTGAGCGAGCCGCCCTGCAGGTCCTCCAGGATCAAGCCGTTGGGGATCGCGCAGAGCCCGTGCACCGACAGCTCGACGGCGAAGTGCGGCGCCACCGGCAGGTTGTGGGCCTCGGCGAGCTTGGCGATCTTCAGCCATTCGGTGAAGCCGCCGACGCGCGGCACGTCGGCCTGCACGATATCGACCGCCTCGGCGCGGATGTAGTCGGCGAACTGGTAGCGGTTGTAGAGGGTCTCGCCGATCGCCACCGGCACGCGGACGCCACGCCGCGCATGGGCGTGGCCGGGGATATCGTCGGCGAGGATCGGCTCCTCGATCCAGTACGGATTGAAGCGCTCGAGCTGGCTCATGCGGGCGATGGTCTCGCCGGCGGACCATTTCTGGTTGGCATCGAGCAGGAGGCGCATGGCCGGACCGATGGTCTTGCGCACGGTGGCGACACGCTCGACATCCTCGGCCGGGTCGTCGCGGCCGACCTTCATCTTGACCGCCTTGTAGCCGGCGGCGAGGAAGCCGCGCATCTGCTCGGCCAGCGGCTCGCCTTCGAGGTGCATGTTGATGCCGCTGCCGTAGGCCTCGACGCGCTCGCGGGCGCCGCCCATCAGCCGGTAGAGCGGCAGGCCCGCGGCCTTGCCCGCGATGTCCCACAGCGCGATGTCGATGGGCGCCAGCGAGATGGTGGTGAGACCGGCGGCACCGATGGCGTGCAGCTCGAGCCAGCACCGCTGCCACACCTTCTCGATCGCGCCGGCGTCGCTGCCAATCAGGATGGGAGTGAGATAGTCGGCGATCAGCGCGCGCACGGCGGTGCCGCCGATGCCGAGCGTGTAGGTCCACCCGGTGCCGACGAGGCCGGTGTCGGTGCGGATGGTGGTGATGATCCATTCCCAGGTGTCGATGGACTGGATCGAGTCGACGATGCGGGTGGACGGCGGCACGCGATAGAGCCGCGTCTCGATCGAGACGATGCGCATGGGATTTTTCCCTCGTGGCCTGGTCTTGCGGTGTTTCCCGGCCGCCAGTATCGCGACCGGGACACGCCGACGCAACGGCGGGCACGGACGGACAGGGTCCGTCAGGCGGCCGGCGCCTCCTGCTCGACGCAGATCGCGCGGCTGTCGGCCTCCGACAGCGGCTCGTCGAGGAGCGCGCAGCGGTGGCTCGCGCGGGGGGACGCCGCGACGTCGCGCTGAAAGTGCCGGCAGGTGTGGCAGATACCGAAGGCCTTGCCGCCGTTGCGTGCGATTGCTCGCTTCAAGGTGGCGCGCAGGGTCGCGGCGAGCTCGTCGATGTCGGTGCCGGCTGCGGCCGCCAGGTCCCGCGCCAGCGCCAGCAAGGGATCCTCCCGCAGCGCTGCCTCGCCATGCCGGGTGAGCGCGAGATCGATCGAGCGCTTGTCGCGCGCGCTCTGGGTGCGATCGACGAACCCCTTCTGCTCGAGCGCGATCAGCGATTGCGACACGGTCCCGCGCGTCGAGCCCAGATAATCGGCCAGCGCCGCCGGGGTGCGCGAGAAGCGGTTGGCGCGGGCGAGGTAGCGCAGCGCCTCCCACTGCGCCGGGTTGAGGCCCTCGATCATGGCGCCGCTGCGCGTCAGCCGGTCCAGCCGGTCGATCAGGTGTGCCGCCTCGAGCGCGGTCGCGCGAATGGTCATTGATAGCGACTCGATATCATCGTTGACGCTGCCGCATCCTGCTGCTATGCGTGAATAGTAGCGAGTAGCTACTTCTTTGTAAACCGACCCGGAGATGCCATGTGGACCCGCTATCCTTTGAACGGCCTCACCGTCACGCTGGCCGCCCTGATCGCCGGCGGCGCATCCGCCATGGCGCATGAGGTGACGGCGAAGGCCGATGCCAAGGTCCATGCCTCCTTCGACATCCTGTCGGCCAGCGCCGAAGCCAACGACAACCTCGTCACGTTCACGATGACGACCCGGGGGCGGGCCGGTGCATCGAAGCCGAAACCGACCGGCACGTTCGCCGGCTCCAAGGTCCATGCTTACGTCTGGCCGACCAAGGTCGATCCCGAGGCCGCCGGCTTCGAGAAGGGCACCGGCATTCTTGCGGCGGCGGTCACCGCGCACCCCGATTTCAACGACGAGCCGCTGTTCGCCAACAAGGGCGGGGAGTGGCATTTCCACTGGGTCGTGCTGACCAAGGATGCCGCTTGCGGGCCAGCCGGCCTGAAGGTCCGCGACATCGAGCCCGGCACCAAGCCCAAGCTGCCGAAGACCTGGCCGGGCGCGGCGATCTTCATCGACAGCCCCGGCTATCCGCTGCGCTTCGCGGCGCGCACCGTGCGGGTTACTGTTCCGTTCGAGAGCACCGAGATCGCGCAATCGGTCGCCTTCGACGGCGTCACGACGGCGCTCAAGGTCAACGGTAATCTCCATGCGCCGCTGCTGTGCGTGAGCGACGTGTTCAAGATCGCCTCCGGCGATTTGTCGCTGCCCGGCAAGGCGGTGCCCGCGAAGTAGCCCGCCCACGCGAAAGGCCCAGCGAACATGACCGCCCCCGAGATCGCCGTTTCGCAATGGTTCAACACGGACGTGCCGCTGACGCTCGCCGGCCTCAAGGGGCGGCCGGTTCTGCTGCACGCGTTCCAAATGCTGTGCCCGGGATGCGTGGCGCACGGCACGCCGCAAGCTCAGCGGGCACACCGGATGTTCCGCGACAGCGACCTTCAGGTCATCGGGCTGCACACGGTGTTCGAGCACCATGCGGCAATGACGCCGGTATCGCTCGAAGCGTTCATCCACGAGTATCGGCTGACCTTCCCGATCGGCGTCGATCAACCGGGCGACGGCACGCCGATCCCGGTGACGATGGGCCGCTACCGGATGCAGGGGACGCCGACATCGGTGTTGATCGGGCGTGACGGCAGCGTGCTGCATCACGGCTTCGGCCAAGAGGACGACATGGCACTGGGAGCACTGATCGCGACGGCGCTTGGCGGCACGAGCGGCCGGAGCGGGGCGGCTTCGTGATCAAGCGGCGGCCTATCCATCCCTCGATCACGCAGAGGCACATCGACACGCTGGTCGACACCTTCTATGACGCGGTCTGGGCCGACGCGCGGCTCGGGCCGATCTTCAAGTCCCGCATCGCCGACCGGCCGGCACATCTGGCGACCATGAAACGATTCTGGTCGGCCGTGCTGATGCATACCGGCGCCTACAAGGGCAAGCCGGTCCCCGCCCATGTCAAACTGACCGAGGTGGTCGAGAGCGATTTCCCGCGCTGGCTCGATCATTTCGGCCGCTGCGCCGACCGGGTCTTCGAGCCGGAGGCCGCGGTGCTGGTGAGGGCCGCGGCGCGGCGCATCGCGGAGAGCCTGTGGCTGGCCATGTCCGGCGACCCGTTCGCGCCGCCGCCGGCGTGGCGCTGAGGCGAGGCTCCTCGTTGTTGACTGTTGACGGCGGGGCGCGCGACTGCTCGTTAGGGTCGTTCCGCTCTTCGTTGAATCGCGGAACGACCCTAGCTCTTTGCTTTGTCGTGCTTCTTGTCGGAAAACCGTTCCCACTTTTCCGGAAGCACTCTAGGGGCGTCTCTCGAGGCTCCGGGCACGCTTGCGGGTTTCCAACATGCCGATCCCTCTGCGCCGTGTGCGACTGGCGTTGGTGCTGCTGCTCGCCAGCCTCGGCCTCCTCGGTCCGGGCGGCGCCGGCGCGGCCCAGGCCAAGGTGGTGGTGGAGGTGATCGACCTGCCGGTCACGGTCACCGACATCCGTGGGCAGGCGATCAACCACACGATCAAGCTCACGGTGCTGCGCGACGATGCGCGGGCACACTCGCCGTTCCTGATCCTCAACCATGGCCGGTCGGCCAGCCGCGACGGCATGGCGGCCACCAGCGTGTCACGCTATTTCCAGAACGCGCGCTACTTCGTTTCGCAGGGCTACGCCGTCTTCATGCCGCTGCGCGTCGGCTACGGCGAGACCGGCGGCCCGGACGTCGAGTACTCGGGCCGGTGCGACACGAGAAACTTTCGGCCGGTGTACGAAGCCGCGGCCGCGCAAACCCTCGCGGCGATCGCCTACGCGAAGGCGCAACCCTACATCGATGCGCAAGACGGACTGGTGGCCGGCCAGTCGTTCGGCGGCGCGACCGCCGTCGCGATCGCGGCCAAGAACGTCGCCGGCGTGCGGGCTGCCGTCAACTTCGCCGGGGGCGGCGGCGGCCGGCCAATGACGCATCCCGAGCAGCCGTGCAGCGCGGAGCGCATGACGGCGCTGTTCGCGTCCTATGGGGCGACGGCGCGGATCCCTACGCTGTGGCTCTACAGCAGCAACGACAAGTATTGGGGACCGGAGCTGCCGCAGACGTGGCACAAGGCCTTCGTCGACAGCGGCGGCACCGCCCGCTTCGTCGCCCTGCCGCCCTACCGCGAGGATGGGCACCCGACATTCACCGGCAATCCGGAGGCGTGGAAACCGGCATTCGAGGATTTCCTGCGGTCGTGCTGCCGGAAGCCCCCGTGAGCCGGATCAAGGCGCGGTCAATCGGCAACCGCGTGGGCCGCGGCGGGGCTCGCCGATCCCCGCGGCGACTTGATCGCCAGCAGCAGCGGGAACGCCAGCAGGCTGATCACGACCATCAGCTTGAAGTCGTTGGCGTAGGCGATGATGGTCGCCTGCTGGGTCAGCATCGTCTCGAGCAGCGCGCGCCCGGTCTCGGTGGCGGGATCGAGCATCCGCGCGGCGGGATCGGCCAGAGCCTGATTGAAGGGTGTGATCTGCTCGGCGAGCCGGGCATGCATCATCGTCGTCTTGCTGGTCAGCTCGGCGATGACGATCGACACGCCGATCGAGCTGCCGAGGCTGCGGATCAGCGTCCACAGCGCGGTGCCCTCGGTGCGCACCCTCGCCGGCAGCGTCGCGAAGGCGATGGTGTTCAAGGGCACGAACAGGAAGCCGAGGCCGATGCCCTGGAGCACGCTGGTCCACATGATGGTGAAGGCGGTGGTGTCGGCCGAGACGCCGATCATCTCGTAGAGCGAAATCGTCGACATGGCGAGGCCGGCGGCGATCAGCAAGCGGGGATCGACGCGCGCGACCAGCTTGCCGACCAGCACCATGGTGATCATGGTGCCAATGCCCCGGGTGCCGAGTAGCAGGCCGGCGTCGTAGACCGGATAGCCCATTACGTTCTGAACGAACGGCGTCACCAGGGCCATGGTGGCGAGCAGCAGGATGCCGACGATGAACATGAAGATGACGCCGACAATGAAATTACGGTCGCGGAAGATCTCGACGGAGATGAACGGCTGCTGGGTGGTGAGCGAATGGACGATGAAATAGTAGAAGCCGGCCGCCGAGACGATCGCCTCGAGCACGATCTCGCCCGAGTCGAACCAGCCGACCTGCTCGCCGCGGTCGAGCATGAGTTGCAGCGCCCCGATGCCGACGCTGAGGGCGGCGAAGCCGAACCAGTCGAACGCGCGCGAGCGGTCGATCGGCTTCTCCTCCATGAACGCGAGGAGGCCCAGCAGCGTGACGATGCCGAACGGCAGATTGACGAAGAACACCCAGCGCCACGAGTAGGCGTCGGTGAGCCAGCCGCCGAGCGTGGGCCCCATGATCGGCCCGAGCATCACGCCCATTCCCCACAGCGCCATGGCGGAGCCGCGCTGCTCGACGGGATAGATGTCCATCATCTCGGCTTGCGAGAGCGGCACCAGAGCGGCACCGAACACGCCCTGCAGCAGGCGGAACAGCACCATCTCGGTGATGCTCTGGGCGATGCCGCACAGCATCGAGGCGACGGTGAAGCCGGCGACACAGATCAGGAACAGCCGCTTGCGGCCGAAGCGAACCGAGAGCCAGCCGACCGGCGCGGTCATGATGGCGGCGGCGACGATGTAGGAGGTGAGCACCCAGTTCACCTGGTCGAGCGTCGCCGACAAGCTGCCCTGCATGTAGGGCAGTGCGACGTTGGCAATGGTGGTGTCGAGCGCCTGCATGATGGTCGCCATCATCACGCAGACGGTGACCAGGGACCGCCGGAGCGTCGGGCTCAGACTGTCCGCGGCGGCGTTCACGGGTCGCTGCTTTCGGCAACCGCGGGCGAGCCGACGAGCGAGGCGACCCAGCCGCGACGGCCCGTGTCGATCGAGACGTAGACACTCATGCCGGCGGCAAGGCGGCGGGTATCGGAGCCCGGGTCGAGCGCGATGCGCACCGGAACCCGCTGCACGACTTTGACCCAGTTGCCGGAGGCATTCTGGGGCGGAAGGATGGCGAACTGGGCGCCCGTGCCGGGGCTCAGAGCGGCGACCGTGCCGTGCCATTCCTTCGACGGAAAGGCATCGACCGTGATCGTCACCTTCTGGCCGGGGCGCACGTAGGTCAGATCGGTTTCCTTGGGGTTGGCGTCGACCCAGGCGCCGTCGACATCGATCATGCTGAAGACCGCCGTGCCGGCGGTCAGGAAGCGGCCCATCTGGATGCTCGCGACCTGGGTGGCAACACCGGCGATGGGCGCACGGAGCACGCTGTTCTTCAGGTCGCGCTCGGCCCGATCAAGAGCGACCTTGGCTGCGAGATAGGGCGGGTACTTCTCGAGCGGTAGATCCGGCTCACCGCGCAACTGGTTGCGTGCGGCGGATTCCTGCTGGCGGAGCTGCTCGAGCTGGGCGCGGGCCGCAAGCATGATCATCTTGGCCTTGTCGACATCGGACGGCGCGCTGTAGCGGTCCTTCAGCAAGGCGGTCTTGCGCTCGAAGTCGGCAGCGGCGGCGGCCTCGTTGCTCGTGGACAGCGCCACCTGCCGGGTCAGGCTGTCGAGATTGGTGCGCACGCTCTGATAGTCGGTCGTCACGCTCGCCAGCTTGGCCTCGGCATCGGCCACCGCGAGGCGGAACGGCTCGGGATCGACGGCGAGCAGCTCGTCGCCCGGCTTCAGGCGCTGGCCTTCGACGACCGAGATGCGCACGACCTTGCCCGAGACCTCCGGCGTGATCAGGACCTTCTGGGCGCCGACATAAGCGTTGTCGGTCGTCACGTAGCGACCGCTCATCACGTAGAGGCCGAGCGCGAGCACGGCGAGCAGCCCTGGCAGCACGCCCAGCAGGAGGACGCGCGGCGACGCCGGCAAGCGCTGGCGCCACGTATGAGGCCTGCGCACGGCGTCGGCCGGCGGCTCGGTGGCGCGGGCACCCGCCGATGACCCATCGGCTACGGCGCTATCGGACGTGGTGCTGTGGGACATGGCGCACCTTTCCCTCGTCGGCGCGCTCCGCGTCCAGCCGCTGCTGGGTTGCCGTGCGCGCGTTGTCCTTGATCTGGCCCAGCCGCTGCAAAAGCTGCCGTGCGGCCACATCGGAAATGGTTTTCAGGAGCTCGTCGGCGATCTCCTCGCCGAGCGGCGCCAGCTCGTCGAGCAGCGCACTTCCGCGCGCGGTCAGCCGCAGCGTGTTGGCGCGGCGGTCCGTGGGATGCGCGCAGCGCTCGACGAGCCCCTGGTCGCACAGGCGGTCGAGCAGCCGCGTCACCGAGATCGGCTGCATGTCGAGAATGTCCGCGAGCTCGGTCTGCATCATGCCCTGCTGGCGGGCGAGCCGGATGAGCACGACCCATTGGGCGCGCGTCATGCCGCGCTCGCGGGCGCGCTGATCCACGTAGGTCCGCGCAAGGCGGGCGGTGTCGAAAAGCTGGAAGACCAGCTCGCGATGAAGGCCGAGAGATAATGTCATGCGCTTATAATAAGCGAGCTTATTATATTTGCGCAGCGTGGCCGGCCGCATGCCAGCCATGCGGCGGGGAGATGGTTCGGGGATGACGGCCGGATCGCAGCCTCGCCTGCCGGCGCAGGCCGCGATCCCGCCTTTGCGCGCCCTATTCGGCGGCGTGCTTGTGGGTCGAGAGCACCTGGTCGGCCAGGCGTCCCACGAGCTCACTCAGATGGTCGAACTTGGCCGTGAAGGTTCCGACCCCTGCCGTCATCGAGCGCAGCTCGACGATCAGGTCCTCCATCTCAGATGCCGGAATGTGGGCCTGAACCACGTCCCAGCCGGTCCACCCCTCCCGGGCATCGAAGCCCAGGATCTGGCCGCGCCGCTGCGGAATGATGCCGTTGACCTTCGCCGTCGCCTCCGAGGGCACAGCGATCTCGACGGCCATCACCGGCTCCAGCAGGACGGGATTGCATTGCGGCATACCCTCCGACATTGCCAGCCGGCCAGCCTGGCGGAAGGCCATGTCGGAGGAGTCGACGGTGTGGTAGCTGCCGTCGGTCAACGTCACCGCGACATCCACCACGGGGAAGCCCAGGGGGCCGTGCTGCAGGTAATCCGTGACGCCGATCTCGACCGACGGGATGAACTGCCTCGGCACCACGCCGCCGGTGATCTTTTCGGCGAACTGGAAGCCGGTTCCCCTGGGCAGCGGCTTGATGTCGACCACCACGTCGCCGAACTGGCCGTGGCCGCCGGACTGCTTCTTGTGGCGGCCGCGCACGGTCGCCGACCCGCGGATCGTCTCCTTGTAGGGAATGAGCCGGCGCTGGCGCTCGGCAACGACGCCGTATTTGCGGGTCAGACGCTTCATGGCGACCCGCAAGTGCATCTCGCCCTGCCCGAGGAGCAGAAGCTGGTGGGTGTCCTTGTTGTGCTCGGTGGCGAGCGCGGGATCCTCCTCGATCAGCTTGGCAAGCGCGGCGGACAGCTTCACCTCGTCCTTGCGATCCTGGAGCACGATGCCGACGCCAAGAACGGCGTCGGGTACCGGCGGCCCCTTGACCTGGACGATGCCACCCTTCTCCGCGGTGATGGTCTCGCCAGTGGCGATCCGCTCGAGGCGGCCCAACGCAACGGTATCACCGGCCTTGGCCGCAGCGCGTTTCCTCGGCTCCTGGCCGAGCATCGAGAAGATGCCGGCAATGCGCTCGTCGCTGCCCTTGCCGGACACCGTCGCGCCGTCCGGGATCTCGCCGGTGATGACGCGCGCCAGCGAGAGCTTGCCGCCGTGGGCCGTGTAGACCGTCTTGAAGACGTAGGCGGCGGACTTGGCGTTCTCGAGCTTGAGCCGTTTGGCGGTTTCCTCGACGAAAGGTGCCTCGTGACGCAGCGCCTTGAGCAGGCGCACGATGCCGTTGCCGTGCTCGGCGGAGCCCAGGAAGACCGGGCAGATGAGGCCCTGGCGCAGCTCCTTGGCGAGATCGTCGAACACTCTGTCGCGCGGCGGGTCGATGTCGGAGAGCAACTGCTCCATGAGCTCGTCGTCGTAGTCGGCGATCTGCTCGAGCATGTGGAAGCGGGCTTCCTTCTCGCGGTCCATGATGCCCTTCGGCATCTCGATGACCTCGGAGGGTGCGTGCTCGCGATAGACGAAGGCGCGTTCCAGCGCGAGGTCGACGAAGCCCGTCGCGATGTCGTTCTCCCAGATCGGGATCTGGCGCAGCACCAGCGGCTTGGAACTCGCCGGCTGGAGAACCTGCAGGATTTCGCGAACGCGGGTGTCGAAGGTGTCGATTTTGTTCAGAAACAGCAGATGGGGGATGCCGCGATCCTCGAGCTGCTTCAGGATGAGCTGCAGCGCGGGGACGCGCTTGGGATCAGGCTCGCACACCACGATGGCGGCATCGCAGGCGGTAAGCGCGGAGGCGCTGTCGAACTGGAACTCGATGGAGCCAGGGCAGTCGACAAAGGTGAACTTGTCGCCCAGGAACTCGACGTCGGCGACGTTGGGCTCGACGCTCATGCCGTGCTCGCGCGCTTCGGCGCTGGCATCTCCGACAGTGGAGCGGTCGGCGATCGTGCCCTGACGGGTCACCGTGCCGGTGCGCGCCAGGATGGCTTCCAAAAGCGTTGTCTTGCCGCTGAGGTAGGGACCGACCAGTGCGATGCACCGGGCAGAGCGGCCCCGGTCGGAACCGGTTCTTTGGCCGTTGGGTTGCCCCATGGTTTCCTCCTTTGTCTCAGGCGCAGGGACGCATGCCGCGCCCCCGCGCCTGAAAAGGAGCGCGGCATCACCATGTTCGCGCCGGGCGGGAATGTGCGCAAGCCCGAAAGCAACGTTCAGTGGTGGTCGTGCACGAAACGGGAGAAGAACGACCAGGTTTCGGCCGCGCCATCGATGTCGCGGTTCTGCGGGCCCAACCATTGCTCGACCACGCCGCCGGTGTTGCCCGGCCGGCGCGGAAACTGGTGGCCGCCGCCCTGGATGCGGTAGAGCACGACGTCGCGTCCGGGCGGACACGATGCAGCGAGGACCGTGACCGTCGACTTGTCCGTCGAATCGAGATCGGGCAGACGCGTCTCCGTGCCGCCGGCGGGCGCGCAGCCGTTGATGCGCCGCCAGTGCCGTACGTTGCGCTCGGCCGCGACCAGATCGATGTTGGCCGTCGGTCCGCGGCCGTGGCCGCCATTGTAGGGAATGACTGGATCGGCAGTGCCGTTCATGATCAGCAGCGGCACGGGCCGCGACGGCGCGCACGCGCGCAGGGCTGGCTCGATCACGCCGGCGATCGCGGGCGCGGCGGCGGCGAACAGGTCGGCACGCAGGCACACCAGCAGATATGTCGTGACGCCGCCGCCCGAAAGCCCGGTGACGTAGACGCGCGCCGGATCGGCGACGCCATCGGCCACGAGCTTGTCCACGAGCGCCGACACGAAGGCGATGTCGTTCAGGACGGCCGGCGGGAGCAGTGCCCAGCGCCGATCGATCGCGTCGGGGAAGACGATGGCGAAGCCGTTGGCGCGGGCCACCTCCTCCCAGCGCGTATAGCGGGCCAAGTCGCAGCCCGACTGTTGATTGCCATGCAGGGCGACGACGAGGGGTACCGGGCCCGAAGCGGCCGGCGCAACGAGGCGGTAGGTGCGATGCACGCCGGCGATGTCGAGGGTCTCGCCCCGGCACTCCGCGGCCTGCGCGGGCGCGCCCAAGAGGAGCGCGAGCAGCATCGCGACGACAATTGAAACTGCCCCTGTCCACATAGCGCCCACTCCACCGCCCGGCTCGCACGGCCCGACACGGAGAGCGCGCTCGCGGCGCCGACACGCACCGTTTCGATGCGATTGCCAAGTTGCGGCGCAGCAAATGTTTGCGACAGCCATGCTGCGGTAACGATTCAACAGTTTTTGATCTGAAAATTTCTTGACATGCGCTGTTTATGCCCCATCAATATTTACCACGCTACACTGCGTCGCAGGGGTTCATGTGATGAGCGCCGGTGTATGCGGCAGGCCGGCCGAGTGCGTATCGAGGGCCACGATGACGATGGACATCGACAGACTAGCAGATGCGGCCAAGGCAGCCGGATTTGCCATGGCGACGCCCGACGACGCACCGCAGCCGAGCGCCGAGCCGAAGCAGATTGTCTCCGAAAAACAGCGCGCTTCCTACGCACAGTGGACGACTGAGCTGTTCGCTCAGAGGTCGGCCGCCGCGGGCCACGGGCGCCACAGCGCGGTGAAGGACTGGCTGGTCTACTTCTCGGGTCGCGCTACGGCCTGACCCTCATCGGCTTCCGCGGTGTCTCGGTGACCGGCGTGCCGCCCGTCACCGATTTTTTTTACCCGCGGCGGTGACCAGGCAAGCTCTCGGTCATTTTTGTCCCCACAATTCGACAGCGAATCAGTACCTTGTCGCACGTTCCGCCGGCCGACGAAGGGAACGTTGCATGCCGCCGCATCTGCGCTTTGCCCTTGCTCTTGTCAGCTTCGCCGCGTTCGGCGCGGTGATCTCGTACCTCACCCAGCAGCAGCCCAGCGTCACGGCCCCCGCTTATGCGGTTGCGATCGGGGCGGGCGATGATCTCGCCTTGTCGCGCGCGGGGGAGGCCAACCCTTCACAAGCCCGTCACGGCCGCACCCTAACCTGCCGCGACCTCGTGCACGTCGGCCCGATCGGCATCGGAACGGCGTGCGCGCGGGCGACCAGCACGCGGTTGGCCAGCGGCTCCTGAGCCCGCGCGTTCGAGGGCTGATCGGCCACACGCCCGCCAACCGCGCATGGGAGCATGCCCGGACGCCCTTGCTCTGTCCGGTGGAGCGGTGGACAATTGCCGGCGATATCCGGGGGCCGCGGCCGACCACCGCTCGAGACCATGTGATCCCAGCCCAGAGGTTCCAAATGGTTGCGTTACGCCATATTGCGTTCGTGTTTTGCCTCGCGATTTTTCTTTTTCCCGCAACGCGTCTTCAAGCCCAGGTGCCGCAAGGCGGAGCGTGGGTCCTGATCGGCAGCGGTGAGGTCGACTGTGCGCAGCGGCGCACCCGGATTCTGACCAACCGCGCCGCCGGCCGCTTCAACGCCATCCGCCTCGTCACCAAAGCGACCGGCATCTCGATCGGGCGCGTCATCATCTCCTACGGCAACGGTCAGCGGCACTTCGAGGACCGCCAGATCGACATGGACCCGCAGGACCGCACCAAGGAGATCGATCCGCGGGCGGAAGAGCGCTTCGTGTCGTTCGTGGAAATCGAGTGCAATGTCCAGGCGCCGCTGCCGGCCAAGCCGCCGCTTGAAATCTACGGCCTGCAGACCCAGGAGGGCGCGGCCGCCTTTCCGGTATCCTATCGCGACAACGAGCCCGCGGCAGATGGCAAGGCCGCCCCTGGGCCGGCCAAGGCCGCGCGCTCGAAGGCCCGCAGCGCGGCGTTGCCGCCCGCCGTCAAGGCGTCACCCCCGACGAACTGGGTGGTGGTCGGCATCCCGCGGATCGCGCCGGGCCAGAGCGGGGAGCAAGCCGTCAACCTCACGCGTGGCGGCGGCAGCGTCTACCAGGACCTGCAGATCAAGGCGGTCGATCAGCCGGTATCGGTGCAAGGCGTGACGATCACCTACGCGACCGGCGAGAGCGAGACCATTCCGGTCAACCGCGAGCTGCAGAGCGGCCAGTCGTTCGAGCTGAACGGCATCAACACCGGGCGCCGGGAGATCAGCCGGATCGCGCCGACGCTGAGCGCGCGGTCGCAGAATACGACCACGGCCTCGCTCGAGATCCGCGGGCGGCGCGACGAGGAAGCGGCCGCCGGCGCTGCGTTCGACAGCGATCCTACCAAGCCCTACGTCGAGGTGCCGGTGTTCTTCGGCACCAACCGAAAGCTCGAGGACCAGGACGAGCGTACCTCGCACGAAGGGCACAAGATCGCGACGTTCAGCGGCAAGGACTCGGAGGCGCTCCGGCTCGGGCATGCGATCGTCACCGTGCCGAAGGACAAGGACGTGCGGCGGCTCGGCGAGATCCCGCGGCCGGATTCGGTGCTCGGCATCCAACTGCGCAAGGAGGACCCGCGCCGCGACTTCACGCTGCTGCGCATCGACGTGCTGCCGAAGGACCGCTTCCTCGCCGCCGTAAAGACGCGGCTCGACCGCTCGAAGGAGTTCGAGCGGCAAGCCCTGGTGTTCGTGCACGGCTACAACGTGACCTTCGACGACGCCGTGTTCCGCACCGCGCAGATCGCCTACGACCTTGGCTTCGATGGGGCGCCGTTCCTCTATTCGTGGCCGTCGAACGGCGGCATGTTCGACTATCTCTACGACCGCAACCGCGCCGACGGAGCGGAACGCTACCTGCGCGAATTCCTCACCATGGTGATCGAGGAGACCGGGGCGACCAAGGTCCACCTGATCGCGCACAGCATGGGCAATCAGGCGCTGATGGGCGTGCTCAAGGGCATGAGCGAGGTGGAGCGGGCGGTGAGCCGGTCGCGCAATCAGCAGATGGCGCCGCGCGTCGGAGAGCTCATCCTCGCCGCGCCGGATATCGACAAGTCGAATTTCAGCACGATCGCGACCGCCGTGCGCGGCTTTGCCACCGGCATGACGCTCTACGCCTCGGGCAAGGACCGCGCGCTGCTGGCGTCGCGCATCGTGTGGCGGCTCGAGGACCGGGCCGGCTATGTGCCGCGCAGCGGGCCGGTGGTGGTCGATGGCGTCGACACGATCGACATCACGGCAGCCAGCACCGATTTTCTGTCGCTCAACCACACGGTGTTCGCCGAGCGCGAGCAGCTCATCGGCGACATCCGGCAGTTGCTGAAGATCGGCGCGCGGCCGCCGCGAGCGGCCTACCAACCGGCGCGCACGTCCGGCGGGGGCGCGTACTGGAAATACCTGCCGCCGTGAAATGGCGGCGACCGGCATCCGCGTATACGTCGGCCGGTGCACGACCGTTTCAGAGAAACACCTGTGGCTGAATTGCAGCAATGGGCGCGAGACGGCTTGCGACGGCCCCGGCCCCACGCCACAGTATGAGCTTGGGACACACGTCGAGCATCGGAGGACACCCTCGTGTCATCGCTTGCGAGGATATTGGCCGTCTTGCTCGCGACAGCCGCATCTGACGCGGCCGTCGCGCAAGGTGCGGCACGGGGAGGGAACCCGTTCCCTCAACTGGCCGGATCATGGAGTGGCGGCGGGCAGGCTCGTTTCGAGGACGGCAAGTCGGAGCGGCTGTCGTGCCGCGCCTACTACACGCCGAAGGACGCCAGCGGGATGGGGCTGGCCATCCGCTGCGCCTCGACGAGCTACAAGATCGAGATCCGGTCGAACCTGAAATACGAGTCCGGCGGCATTTCCGGCAGCTGGGAAGAGCGCACGTTCAACGCGGAAGGCAGCGTCTCCGGCAAGGCCGGCGGCGGCAACATCAACCTGACGATCACCGGCGGCGGCCTCAACGGCACGATGGCGGTGTCCTACGGCGGCTCCAACCAGACGGTCGCCATCAACACGACCGGGATCGGCCTCAAGGGCGTCCAGATCAGCATGAACCGCGACTGAGCGCACAGCCGGCCCGCTGCCATCGCGCGTGCCGGCCCGTGCGACGTCCGGCGTCGCCTCAGCCGCGCCCGACGAACGGCATCTTGGTCGCCATGATGGTCATGAACTGCACGTTCGCGTCGAGCGGCAGGCTCGCCATGTAGACGACGGCGCTGCCGACGTGCTCCACATCCATTACCGCCTCGGGCGCGACGGTGCCGTTGGCCTGCGGCACGCCGGCCTTCATGCGGCCGCCCATAGCGGTGTCGGCGTTGCCGACGTCGATCTGGGAGCAGGCGATGTCGTGCTTGCGGCCATCCAGCGAGATGCACTTGGTGAGGCCGGTGATGGCATGCTTGGTCGACGTGTAGGCGACCGAGTTCGGGCGCGGCGCGTGGGCCGAGATCGATCCGTTGTTGATGATGCGGCCGCCCTTGGGCGACTGCTCCTTCATGATCTTGATGGCCTCCTGGGCGCACAGGAAGGAGCCGGTCAGATTGACATCGACCACTTGCTTCCACGTCTCGAACGGCAGCTCCTCCATCGGGACCGCGGGGGCGCCCATGCCGGCGTTGTTGAACAGAAGGTCGAGGCGGCCGAACGCCTCCTTGGTCTTGGCGAACAGCGCGCGGATCGAGGCCGCATCCGACACGTCGGCCGGGATCGCGAGCATCCGGCCGCCACCGGCCTTGGCCAGGGCCGCGGTCTTCTCCAGCTCCTCCTTGCGGCGGCCCGCCAGCACCACGCTCCAGCCGTTGGCCTGAAGCCCGAGCGCCGCGGCGCGGCCGATCCCCGAACCGGCACCCGTGACGAGGGCGATCTTTGTTGCGGTAGCCATGAGCATTCCTCTCCGATCAAAGCTCTGCGGGCGGACACTATGCTGGGTGTTGGCGGTCTCCGTGGGCCGTTCGACACCGCAAAAACGGGACGCACTGTAGCGCCTCACGCCGGGAAGCATAGCCGGGTGCCGATCGCAAGATGAGGTTTTTCGCGGCCAAAGCCCGGAGGTGAGGTCTCAGTTGAGCCGGGTCGAGCCGGGAAGCGAGGGAACCGCCGCCCGCGTGATACCGCGCTTCACGACGACCGGGGTGCAGCGATCGTGCACGGACAACGTGCGCCGCAACGCCACCTCCGAGACATCGAACGTCGCCAGGACGGCGGTGTCGTCGAAGATCGCCTCGGGGAGTGCCAGCGGATACGGATTCCAGCCGAGCGCGAGATAGGTCGGCAGCCAGACCATGGGCACCAGCGCGGTCAGCGTCTCGATCTCCTCATCGAGGCAATATTCTTGCAGCCCGGCCAGGATGGTGGCGCGGACGCGGTTCATCGCATCGCCGTCGCGGCGCTCGGCGGCGACGACAACGCGTGAGAGATGAAAGGTCGAGGGGGAGCCCGGCAAGGCGAAATGCCGCCCGAGGCCCGGTACCAGCTCCATCTGTGCCGGGCGGCGGACCGGATGGAGCCGGCAGCCCCCGACGACGTGCCGCTGCGATGCCTCGATGGCGATCAGGTAGATGGCCTCGTCATCGTCGTACCGGTCGCGGCTGCTGGGGTCGGCGAAGCTCGGCCAGCCGCGCTCGATCACGTAGGCGCGCCGGCGCAAGTCGAAAGCCGCGGCCAGCTCGCGCCGGTAGCGATGCCGGTTCTCGCGGGTGACGACATGAAGGTTGAGGTCCGGATGCGGCGCCGGATCATCGGCGGCGGCTACCCATCGCCCCGAGGGCACCATGCCGGGGACGCACGGCGTGCATGCGAGGCGCCGCACCGCGTGGTGGGTGTAGACACACATGATGTGGAGCGCGTGGCGGTCGCACGCCTCCATGGCGCGCTGCGGGCCGCCAAGCGACAGCACGCTCTGCCCGCCACCGATCTCCATGATCGGCACGGTGAAACCGTCCTCGAGGCCGAAATCGCTTGCCTCGCGCATGACGCGCGCTGCTGCCGGTCCATCATCGGCCTCGCGGGCGGCCTCGGACCACACGAAGGGGCGGGTGGTCTGCCGGGCGCGGCGGGCTACGGGATCATGGGCGTAGTGGCCGCCCTCGACATAGTGCTGATACCATCCCGGCGGGGCATCGAGGGCATAGACCTCGGGGTTGGTCGTCACCCGCGGAGACGGCAGATCGGACATCACGAGACTGGTGAAACCGAACGGCGCGATCGCCCGGCGCAGCAGGTCCACAGCGTGCGCACGATCCCGCGCCGCCGAAAGGCGGTCCAACAGGTCGAGCGCTGCCTGTTCGATCGGCATGGCCACCGTCTGGTTGCAAAGGGGGTGAGCATTACCAGCCGTGCTCGCGCAGCGGCAAGTTGTACTTCCGGCTGATGCCGCAACGCACTAGGCCGATGCGCCGGCATCCGCTATCCGTTTGCTATCTTGTGATTTTTCCGTGCCAGCGCCGCTTCGTGCGCGCAGCATCGATGGGAGACGTGGACATGGTTTTGAAACACGTGTTCGTGAAGCACGCGATGGCGGCGGTGCTGCTCCTCGCCACCGCGGGTGCGGTGGCCAGCGAGGCCGAGGCGGCCCGGCGCAGCACGCGTGGGCCGGCTGGTGACTACGTGGTTGCCGAAAGCCGGTTCGGACACGGCACGGTCTCAGGGCCGGTGCGGCCGGGCCGGAACGGCTACGAAGTGCGCACCCCGGGCGGAAGCTGGCTCCCCTGCGGGCGAAGCTGCTCGGAAACGCTGCGGGTCGAAACCGTCGACTTCTGGGAAAACAAGGGCGCGGGCAAAGGCGCCATCGACAATGAATGCGGCCTGTTCGGCTGCCTGTCGCGCGGCTTCCGGTTCTAGGGTCCCTCCGCTCTTCGTTGAACTCGCGGAACGACCCTAGGTCTTTGCTTTGGTCGTGCTTCTTATCGGAAAATCGGTTCCCACTTTTCCGGAAGCACTCTAGGTCACGTGATGAACGGGTTGGAGGCGCGCTCCGCTCCGAACGTGCTGGTCGGCCCGTGGCCGCAGATGAAAGCGACGTCGTCGCCGAGCGGCAGCAATTTGGTCTGGATGGCGTCGATCAGCGCCGCGTGATCGCCGTAGGGGAAGTCGGTGCGGCCGATGGAGCCGCTGAACAGCACATCGCCAACGAGCGCGAAGCGCTGGCGGCGATTGAAGAAGACGATGGAGCCCGGCGAATGGCCCGGGCAATGGAACAGCTCGAAAGTATGCCCCCCGACGGTGACGGTCTCGCCCTCGGCCAACCAGCGGTCGGGGGTGAGGTTGCGCGCCTCGATGCCGTAGTTGCGACCCTGCGCCTCGAGGCCGTCGAGCATAAACTTGTCGGCGATATGGGGCCCCTCGACCGGCACCCCGAGCTTCTCCTTCAGCTCGGCGGCGGCGCCGGCGTGATCGATATGGCCGTGAGTCAGCAGGATCTTCTCGGGCACCAGGCCGACCTCGGCGATGGCGGCCGTGATGCGGGGCAAATCCCCGCCCGGATCGACGATCGCGCCGGCTTTGGTCGCCTCGTTCCAGATCAGCGTGCAATTCTGCTGGAAGGGCGTGACGGGAACGATGGCCGCCTTGAGGCCGCTTGCCTTGGTATCCGCTGTCGCCATGTGAAACCGCCACCCTGCTCCAAGAAACACTCGGCTCGGCTTACACGAGGCCGCCGGGCGGAGCTAGGGCGGGGTCTGCAGCCCTTTTGCTTCTCGTGCTTCTTATCGGAAAACCGGCCCCCACTTTTCGGGAAGCACTTAGAGCTGCCCGCCGCGCAGGACGATGCCGCCGAAAACCAGCGCTGCCGCGACCACCAGCAGCGCCGCCGCCCGCAGTAGCGGATGCGCGACGAGATCGGCCTCGTCGGTGTCCGCGTAGGTCGCGCGCGGCTTGGTGCCGGTGACCATGGCGGTGATCAACGGTTCCTTCTTGACCGCGCCATAGAGGACATTGGCTGCCACGTGGACGGCGACCAGCGGCAGGATCACCCAGTAGAACAGCCACAGATGCCATTTCGACATCGCCTGCCACGTCGCCTCCGACACCGTGCGATACAGCGGGCCGTTGGTCAGGTCGTTGTGCTCCACGGTGTGGAGCCCGAGCATCGCCTGCGTGCCGAGGGCCGCCAGCAACAGCAGGATCATGTAGCTGCCGAGCGGGTTGTGGCCGAGAAACAGCCGCGAGCGGCCGGCCAGGACATCGAGGGCATAGCGCGCAGCCGTCCACGGCCACACGAGAAATCGCGAGAAGCGCGCCGTCGACGAGCCGAACACGCCCCATAGCAGGCGCCACACCAGAAGGACACAGATCGCGTAACCGTTCCAGCGGTGCCAGCGCAGGGTATGATCGCCGACCGCCTCGGCATAGCGGAAGCTCAGCCAGGCCGATGCCACCAGCAGCACGAGCGCCCAATGGAAGAGGCGCGTGGGAAGGTCCCACGCGCGCACTTTCCCCGGTGGCAGCTCAGGTCCGCTCATTCGAACCGCATGTCCGTGACGGGCCTTGGCCCACGTCTCAAGGCTTGCGGTATTCCTTGTGGCAGCCGCCGCAGTTGCTGACAACCTTCGGCCACTCCGACTTGAAACTCGCCTCGTCCTTGATCGCGGCGGCGGCGTCGGTTGCGTCCTTGTTGAGCTTGTTGAAGCGGGCGACGACGTCGGCCTTCTTCTCCCAGATGACAGGGAGCGCGTTGGTGTCGCCGGTCTTGGAATCATCGGGGAAGAGGTTCGGCAGCTTGGCGCTCTGCTCCTGGATAACCTTGAGGCCAGCCTGCACCTTCGGCAGGTCGAACGCGGTCTCGCCCTTCATCATGCCGCTCGGCTCCTTGCCGGCCGCGGACATCGCCTTCAGCGCTTCCTTGCGCTGTGCAATGGCCGCGCTCTGGGCGCTGGCGGTGGCGTACAACGCGGTGGCGCCGACAGCGATGGCGGCACAGACGGACAACAGGCGCATCATTGACACTTCTCCCTCGACGGATGAATCGGGCCCCATATGCTACATGTCCCGAAATGGTCCCGACATTAAGGACGCTGGCATTGACAATCCTGGCCGTCAATCAGATCGTTCCGGGCGCACCCTCACACCCGTGTGATCCCGATCCAAAGCGGTCCGGCCGCGGGCCCATTTGCGCGTCTGCGCGAAACAGATTGTCTCTGGGCAAGTGATAATGACAGAGCCGCTCGCCGCTACGCCGTGCCACCGCTGCCGCTTCTACCGGCGGGCGCTGGTGGCGGCGCTGGCAGTGCTGGCGATCACCTGGTGGATGACGGGTCAGCCATGAAGCCGGCGGCCACGCATGAAGGGGCCGATCACCGGCTGCGACTGGCCGACGGCCGGACCCTCGGCTATTGCCGCTACGGCGCGCCGGGCGGAGCCGCGGTCATCGCGCTGCACGGCACGCCGGGGTCGCGCATCAAGTATGCGGCGATGGCGGCACCCGTAATGGCGCTCGGGCTGGAGCTGATCGCGCCCGACCGCTGGGGCTACGGCCTGAGCGAGGCCGCACGGCGGCCGTCGCTCGCCGCCTATGCCGAGGACGTCCGCGCGCTGGCCGACGATCTCGGTCTCGACCGCTTCGCGCTGTTCGGGGTGTCGGGCGGGGGTCCCTATGCGGCCGCGGCGGCGGCGCTGCTCGGATCGCGGGTCACGGCGCTGGCGCTCGTCGGTCCAGTCGGGCCGATCGCCGGCGCGGCCGAGCGGCCGGCGCTCGATCCCTTTCACGTGTTCTGCTTCATGGGCCTTGCCCGCGTGCCGGGCGCGATGCGCGCCGTGTTCTCGACGTTCCGTATGCTGCTTGCCGTCGCGCCCGACCAGGCGATGGCGATCGCCATGGCGCGCTCGCCCGGCTGCGACCGCGACGTGCTGCGCGTGCCCGGTCTGCGCGACCGGCTCGCCGACACGTTCCAGACGGGACTGTCGGGCGGGGCGGCCGGACCGGCGATCGATCTCAAGCTGTTCTCGCGGCCGTGGGCGGTGCCGCTCGCCGACATCGTCGCGCCGACGCGGCTGTGGCTCGGCACCGCCGACCGCAGCGTGCCTCAGTCCGCGGCGCTGGCGCTGGCGCGTGCCATTCCGAGCGCAGAGACGACGCTGCTCGACGGCGAGGGCCATTTCTGGATCATGCAGAACCACGCGACGGTGCTGCGCTGGCTGGCGCAAGCCATCCGGTCAGGCCGCGTCTAACTTGCGGCGCACGAGGGCCGCACCGGCAGCCAGCGCCCGCAGCTTGGCGGCGGCGACCGCGCGGGGCAGCGGAGCCATGCCGCAGTTGGTGCAGGGCTGGATGCGCTCGATGTCGGCGTGGCCGGACGCCGCGTCGATCACGGCAGCGACCTCCTCGGGCGTCTCGACGATCTCGGAGGCGACGTTGATCGCGCCGACCAGGATCTCCTTGTTCGGCAGCAGGCCGAGGAGCGACAGCGGCACCTTCGAGCCCGCGCATTCGAGCGAGACCTGGGCGATGCGGCTGCGATCGATCGCCGGAAAGATCTCCTCATACTGACGCCATTCGGAGCCCAGCGTCTCCTTCCACTTGAGATTGGCCTCGATGCCGTAGCCGTAGCAGACGTGGACGGCCGTCTTGCAGCTGAGCCCTTCGGCCGCCCGCTCGAGCGCGGCGATGCCCCACTCCTTGACGTCGGACATGAACACATTGAACGCCGGCTCGTCGAACTGGATGACGTCGACGCCCAGCGCCTCGAGCTCGCGCGCCTCGGCGTTGAGCACGGCGGCGAAGGCCATCGCCATGTCGGCGCGGCGGCCGTAGTGGGCGTCCGCGATGGTGTCGCAGATGGTCATCGGGCCGGGCAGCGTCACCTTCAGCTTGCGCCGGGTGTGGGCGCGCGTGAAACGGGCGTCGGCGGTGTGCACGGGGCGCGGGCGCACGATCGGCCCGGTGACGGTCGGCACCTCGACGACATAGCGGTTGTCGCGGATGCCCATCTTGGTCTTCTTCGCCCAATCGATGCCTTGCAGGCCCTCCAGGAAGCCGTGCACGAAGTGGACGCGGAACTGCTCGCCATCGGTGACGATGTCGATGCCGGCGTCCTCCTGCTCCTTGAGCCAGAGCAAGGCCGCGTCCTGCTTGGCTGCCTGCAGCGCGGAGCCGGTGTGCCGCCAGGCGCCCCACAGCTTCTCGGGCTCGGCGAGCCAGAACGGCTTCGGCAGGCTGCCGGCAATGGTGGTCTCGAGGCGCGCGGACTTGGGCATCACCGTCTCCTCCCTGTCGGCGCTCTTGCGCGGCGCCGTCCCGGGCGATGATACACGACGGATCGGCTCGCCGCGACCGATGCCCGCTGACGCCGCGTGTGGTGCATGCGTGTGCGTGCCAACGGAACCCTGCCGGGCGTTGGGCGTTTCCTCAAAGTCTCGCGCCGTTCGGCGCTCCATCCCCAAGCCTCGCGTTTTTGCTCGGGAATCTTGTCCCGCGGGCGCGCGCTTGCCATTCAAAGGAGACCAGGAATGCTCAAGGCTTTGATCGCGGCGTCCGTCATTGGTACCGGCGCGCTCGCTGTCGCTGCATCCGCGCAGGCCGCGCCGGCCAGCGCGGCGCTTCGGACAATGGCTCCGCCTGCTCAGGGCGGCGCGGCCGATCTCGTCAATCACCGGCGCAATCACCACTGCACCTGGCGGCGCGGTCATCGTACCTGCTGGTGGAGCCGCGACTGGCGCGATCGCGACCGGCGCGGGGTGACCATCCGCATCCGCTAGTCGCTGCTCGCGTGCGACTGGCTGAAGAACGGGCGGCGGCATCGGCTCCGCCCGTTCTGCGTTTCGGCGCCTGGATCGCCGATCCTATTTTCGACGGAAGGCAAACGCGATGACGCCAATGCCGAGGAGCAGCAGCGGCGGGCCGCCGCCGAGCAGGACGTGGCGCACGATATGGCCGGTCACGGCCCGCTGGTAGGCGGCGTTGACCTGGCTGTCGCCGCGGCTCAGATCGAGCGAGATGCGCGGCCAATCGCGCTGCGCAAGATAGACGACGCCGGCAATCCACAGGGCGGCCAGCAGCACCCATGTTCCCAACCAGATGCGCGACGCCGCCATCGCCCTCTCCTCGCCATGCCCTTCATCCGGCCGATCACAGCGGCCCCGAAAAAATGCGACGAGGCCGGCTGATCGCCGGCCCCGTCCCATTGGTCGCGCGCGCGATCAGAACCTGTAGTTCACGCCGGCGCGGATGGTGTGCAGGTCGAGATCGCGATCAACCTCGAAGAACTGGCCCGTCGGCAGCCCGCCGGCGGTGAAGCTCTGCACGGTCACCGAGTCCTTGTCGAAGTTCAGATACTGATACTCGAGCTTGAAGGACCACTTGGGCGCGAACGCCCATTCAACACCGGCGCCCAGCACGTATCCGGTCCGGGTGTCGCTTTCGCTGAAGCCCAGGCGATTACCGGTGCCCGTCTGGATGGCCGCCAACGAGGTGTCGACCTCGGCGAAGGCGAAGCCGCCCGTCGCGTACACCAGCACCCGGTCGAACGCCATGCCGATGCGGCCGCGAACGGTTCCGAACGAGCTGATCTCCGATGACGCGCTGCCGATGAAGGCCGCGGCCGGCGAGGAGTTGCCACCGCTCGCATCGATGCCGGCGCCCTGGTAGTCGATCTCGAGGCCGAACACGAGCGATCCAGTCTGCACGTTGTAGCCGACCTGGCCGCCGCCGAACCAACCCTCCGGATCGTTGAAGCCCTCGCCCCAGCCGTAGCCGACGTTGGCGCCGACATAGAGGCCCGTCCAACTGAAGGCCGGCGCGTAGACCGGCTCGTCCTTGATGCTGCCGCGGTACGGCCGGCCACCGAGATCGGCGGCGAATGCACTCGTCGAAATCAGCAGGGCCGCGCCCCAAGCTGCCGTTCTCGCCATCCATTTCTTGGATGCCATGCCCTGTATCTCCTCGCGAAACCTAACCCGTCGTCATTCGTGCCCGACGCTAAACAATCCATCGTGGCGGCTCTAGGTTCCCGGCGCCGTGATCCACAGGACGCGATTCGGCCCCTTGCCGATGTCTGAGGATCACCCGGAACGACTGATTCGGCGGCGCTTGCATGGAATTGCCTGGCGATTTTTGCGTGTTGTCAGAGGGTTACAGTCACCCTGTGTTTAAGCCGAAATTAGGGCTTTACCACTGGCAGCGGTACGCCGCGGTCGCTTGCTTCACCTGCGCCGCCATCTGCTGGCAGGCCCCTTCGAGGGTCGTGCGCGCGTTTTCCCTTCCGTCATCCTCGGCGACGAGCGTGCACACGCGAGGAGGCCGGGGGACCCAGCGTGAAGCTTGCCGAAGGCGGCTCAATTGCGGAAGCGGACCGACCACCGGTCACGGCTTTCGCGGTTCCGCCTGCGTGGCACGGAGAAGGTTGTCGCGCAGTGTGGCCACGGTCCGCTGAACGGCAGGAAAGTCCTCCCCCAGCCCGCAAGCCTCCACCAGCGAGCCGCCGAGATCCTTTTCGAGCAGACGGCGGCCAGCGGGCGTCAGGCTTACCCGCACCTGCCGTTCGTCCGCGGGATTGCGATGACGCCGGACGTAGCCCATCGCCTCGAGCTTCTTGAGGATGGGCGTCAGCGTATTGGACTCCAGGAACAACTTTTCGCCCAGCACCCCGACGGTCTGATCGTCCTCCTCGTGGAGTGCCACCAGGGCGATGTACTGGGTGTAGGTCAGCCCCAGCGGCTCCAGAATGGGCTTGTAGGCGCGGCCGAAGGCCAGGTTCGCGGAATAGACCGCAAAGCACAGAAAATTCGAGAGCTTCAGGCTTCTGCCTTGGGTCTGCGGAGAACGGGACACGGGGGCCTCCGGGGCAAGCGTTGTCTGGCTCCTATATAAATCGTATGCGATTAAATAGGAAGCGATTGACATCGCCCTGCTGCTCATTTATATCAATCGCATCCGATTAGATCGGATGCTATTTAAATGTGCCCCCGAGAGGAGTTCGCCATGTCCACGATCGAACTGACCAAGCCCGCCAAGGTTCTCTTCACTGGCAAGACCCACACCACGGCCGGCCGCGACGGCGCGGCCCACAGCGCTGACGGCTTCCTCGACATCAAGCTGCCCGAGCCGCATCCGGCTGCCGAGAACCTGTTCGGCGCCGCCTGGTCGGCCTGCTACATCGGGGCGCTCCAGCTCGCCGCGGCCCAGAGGACGATCAAGCTCCCGGCGCTTCCGGAGGTCGATGCCGAGATCGACCTGAACCACGCCGGCGGCACGACCTTCTTCCTCAGCGCCCGCTTCAACGTCCGCGTGCCGGGCGTCGATCGCGCGGTCGCGCAGGAGCTGGTCGATGCGGCGCACGAGATCTGCCCGTACTCCAAGGCGACGCACGGCAACATCAACGTGACGACGACCTTGCTCTGACGGCGACGGCCCGGTCTGCCCGCTCGAGCGGGCAGACCGTCTCCTCCGCAGGTGCGGCTGCTTTATGCCTCGCCTCGGAAACGGGGTAGACTGCCCCGATGCCGAGGATGCGTGCGCTCGACCATATCGTGCTCTGCGTCAACGACGTCGTGGCCACGCGCCGGTTCTACGAGCGCGCGCTGAATCTCGAGTCGCGAGAAGAGCGGCCCGGCAAATGGGCGCTTCACTTCGGCGCCCACAAGATCAGCCTTCAGGATGCCGCCACGGCGCCGAGCCTCGCCCGGGCGACCGTGCCCGGCAGCGGCAACTTTTGCCTGCTCACCGACACCCCGCTGGAGGAGGTCGTTCGCCACCTCGAACGTCAGGGCGTGGAGATTATCGAGGGACCGGGCGAGCGGATCGGCGCCACGGGCCGGATTCTGTCCGTCTATTTCCGGGACCCGGATGGCAATCTCGTCGAGGTGAGCAACTTGCTCGAGGGCGACTCGAACGCGCGCACCAGATGAAGCGGCCCTCGATCGACCTCCGGGTCGTGGCCGTGTGGTGCTACTGTCATATCCAGCGCGAATGGCCCGTTCTCGTTCACTAATGGCCTCCTCGCGCAGACGGATCACCCTAGGATGGGCCATCATCCGAGGAGTTCGCTCATGCAAACCTCGCCTCTTCATCCGGTTCTCCAAAGGCTCGGCCTCACGGTCCCGATCCTTCAGGCTCCCATCGGCTCCATCGCCTCGCCCGAGCTGGCGGCGGCCGTCTCGGAAGCGGGCGGCCTCGGCAATTTGGCCTGCACCTGGCGCAGCCCCGAGCAGCTCGCCGATCTGTTCCGGGCGATGCGACGCCTGACGGCGCGGCCCTTTGGCGCCAATTTCGTGCTGGAGTTTCCGATCGACGAGCGCCTCGCGATCGCGCTCGAGCATCGGGTGCCGGTCATCTCATTCTTTTGGGGAGACGGCGCCCCTTACGTGGAGCGCGTCAAGCGTGCCGGGGCCGTGGCCGTCCAGGTTGTCGGCTCGATCGGCGCCGCGAAGCAGGCGGCCGCTGCCGGCTTCGACCTCATCGTCGCCCAAGGGCGCGAAGCCGGTGGTCATGTCCGCGGCGATCTCGGCCTGATGGCGCTGCTGCCGCAGGTAGTTGACGCCGTTGGGCCGATGCCGGTGCTGGCGGCGGGCGGCATCGCCGATCGCCGCTGCGTCATCGCCGCGCTGGCGCTCGGCGCGGCGGGCGTGTGGGTGGGCACGCGGTTCCTCGCCGCCACGGAGGCCAACATTCATCCCGTCTATCGGGACCGGGTGCTGGCGTCATCGGGCGACGACACGCTCTATTCGGAGCTGTTCGACATCGGCTGGCCGGAGGCGCCGCTGCGAACGCTCAAGACGCCTGTCACGGAGGCCTGGGAGCGGGCGGGGCGGCCGTGCCCGCCCGACCGGCCGGGCGAAGGCGACATCGTCGCCCGCCGCGCCGACGGCTCGGCCATTCCGCGCTATCACTTCGGCTCGCCGACGCGCGAGGTGGTGGGCGACATCGAGGCGATGGCGCTCTACGCGGGCGAAGGGGTCGGCCTCGTCCGCTCGGCGGAGCCGGCTGCCACTATCGTGCGCGCGCTTGCCGGCGGGACGTGATCCTCATGCGAAAATGCGTGCGAAACGGCGCCGCCCTGTGCGGGTGAAACGCATTTCTAGGATTTCACCGCCCGGCCGGCCGGCTTTGCGAGGGTGTCGTCTGTCGGCGAAGGAGCACGAACACTTTCCTCCCCTGCGTTCCCGGACGGGCGCGGGCACCGGCCCGCGGCCGATCCGGGATCTTTCCCCGCACGGGCAAGGCAGACCGCGTGCCCACGCTGCAACCGGAAAGACCCCGGACAAGCGGCTCGCTCCGCTTTCCGGGGACGCAGTGGATGGGGAAATCAACCCAAATTCCGTCAACTTGGCATCGGCCTCGTCGCCACCTCGATAGTGCGCGTCGGCTTAGCCTAGCCGCCGATTGGCAGGCCGCCGGTCCGTACCCGGTTCTAATCTCTATTTTACCACTTGGGATGGCCGCGCCGGAGGGGCGCCGACAAGCACTCGCATCCGATAGACCTGCTTCCCGGATTCGAGCGTGGAGGGCTCGAATTTGAACTGATGCTGCCGCTCCAGAGTCTCGCCCATGGTCTCGCCATCTTTGATGACGTCTCCCTTGAGTAGGAGATACGCCGCCACACGCAGCAGCAGGGCGGCGAGTTCAGACGGCTGGCCTTCATACCCGCGGAACTCAACCTCCTTCAGGCCGAACGCGCGCAACCCGTATGTCATCCCAAGCCACGCCGCACTTCCATCCTTCTTCGGAAAGTTCGTATCGCGGCCGAGCTTGACGGACACAAATAAGCTGGTGGGGACATTGGTGTCGGCCCTGTCGAGCGACTCCATGAACATGTCCCGCGGCCAAATCGCGTCTGCAGAATCCCAGATGACACCAATGGCAGGAGAGGTCTCCATGACGGCCGCCACCGCCTTGGCCAGCGTGAGATAGTCCTCGCGCGGGTCATCGCTACTACCGACATTGACGATGATATGAGCTTTCCGCTTCGCGACCGCCGTACTGACATCGGGCCACCACCACGCGGCCCTGATGAACGACTCGTTTGGCGACAAAGGATTGGGCGCATTGACGAGTAGTATCGCAAGAAGCCTACGTCCCATCGTGCCGACGATGGAATCGGGCTTGGCGAATGCCGGATTGGACTCGAAGCCTGGCAAGCGCTTCTTGATGGCCGCTATCAAGTCGCCGGCCTTCGGAAAGGTCGAGCTGTCAAGCATGACGACGGCTGGCGGTAGGCTTACTCTATTTGGCCGGGCTGGCGGTGCTTTTTTTGGGTGGGCAGCAGACTGTGCCGCTGCTGAGTCACCCGCCCAGACCGGGCTTCCGCCGAAAATTAGCAGAGCCAAGACGGCGCAAGACAAACGCTTGGCGATAGGTGTCTGAACCACGTCCGCTCCCTCGTCCCACTTCTAACTAGCGCCCCGGCCGGCCGGTCTTCTTCGGGCGGCCGCGGCGCAGCTTGGTCTCGGCCTCGTCGGCCACCTCGATGGTACGCATCGGCTTGTCCTTGCCGGTCGGCAGCCCGCGCTCAGCGTGCGGGCCCATCTCGTCGAGCGTCGGCTTGTGCGGGCCCTTCACCTTCTCGCCGAAGGCGCCGGCCTTCGCACGGGAATCGACCTTGGGATCGCGGGCGGGCACCGGTCGGTCGGTGCCAGGCCCCATGCTGTCGAGCGAGGGCTTGGCGGCGCGGGTCGGCAACGGCTGCCCCTCACCCCGACCCTCACCCCGCTCGCGGGGAGAGGAAGAAGCCGCCGGCAGGTTGGCGTGGGCGCCGTACTTGCGCGCGCCCTTGAAGCGGCCGGCGCGATCCTCGACCGCCTCCTGGCGGGCGAGCGGATCGTCGGCCACCGCCAGCTCGGTCTCGCGCAGGCGCTTGATCTCGTCCCTGAGCCGTGCGGCGGTCTCGAACTCGAGGTCGGCGGCGGCCTCGCGCATCTTCTTTTCCATGCCCTCGATGACGGCTTTGAGGTTGTGGCCGACCAGCGGCGTGTCGGCGAGCCCCATGTCGACGGTGACGTGGTCCTGCTCGTAGACCGAGGACATCGCGTCGCCGATGCCCTTGCGTACGCTCTCCGGCGTGATGCCGTTGGCGGTGTTCCAGGCCGTCTGCTTCTCGCGGCGGCGGTCGGTCTCGGCGATGGCGCGCTCGAGGCTGCCGGTCATGTGGTCGGCATAGAGCAGCACGCGGCCGTCGACGTTGCGGGCAGCGCGGCCGATGGTCTGGATCAGCGAGGTCTCGCTCCTGAGGAACCCTTCCTTGTCGGCGTCGAGGATGGCGACCAGCGCGCACTCGGGGATGTCGAGACCCTCGCGCAGCAGGTTGATGCCGATCAGCACGTCGAAGGCGCCGAGGCGGAGGTCGCGGATGATCTCGATGCGCTCCAGCGTCTCGATGTCGGAGTGCATGTAGCGGACGCGGATGCCCTGCTCGTGCATGTACTCGGTCAGGTCCTCGGCCATGCGCTTGGTCAGCGTGGTGACCAGCGAGCGGTAGCCCTTCTTGGCGACCTCGCGGACCTCGTGCACGAGATCGTCGACCTGGGTCTTGGCGGGGCGGATCTCGCACACCGGATCGATCAGGCCGGTCGGGCGGATGACCTGCTCGACGAAGGCGCCGCCGGTCTGCTCGAGCTCCCAGCCGCCGGGCGTCGCCGAGACGTAGACGGTCTGCGGGCGCATGGCGTCCCACTCCTCGAAGCGGAGCGGGCGGTTGTCCATGCAGGAGGGCAGGCGGAAGCCGTACTCGGCGAGCGTCGCCTTGCGGCGGTAGTCGCCGCGGAACATACCGCCGATCTGGGGCACGGTGACGTGGCTCTCGTCGGCGAACACCAGGGCGTTGTCGGGCAGGTACTCGAACAGGGTGGGCGGCGGCTCGCCCGGCTTGCGCCCGGTGAGGTAGCGCGAATAGTTCTCGATGCCGGCGCAGGAGCCGGTCGCCTCCATCATCTCCATGTCGAAGACGGTGCGCTGCTCGAGCCGCTGGGCCTCGAGCAGCCGGCCGGTGCGGTAGAGCTCGTCGAGGCGGTCCTTGAGCTCGGCCTTGATCGCCTTGATCGCCTGCTGCAGCGTCGGCTTGGGCGTGACGTAGTGCGAGTTGGAGTAGACCTTGACCAGCTTCAGCGCGTCGGTCTTCTCGCCGGTCAGCGGGTCGAACTCGGTGATGCTCTCGACCTCGTCGCCGAACAGCGAGATGCGCCAGCCGCGGTCCTCCAAGTGGGCGGGGAACAGCTCGACCGTGTCGCCGCGGACGCGGAAGGTGCCGCGGGTGAAGTTGGCGTCGTTGCGGCGGTAGTGCAGCGCGACGAGGTCGGCGAGGAGCTGCTGGCGCGAGATGCTCTCGCCCGTCTGCACGGTGAAGGTCATCGCGGTGTAGGTCTCGACCGAGCCGATGCCGTAGATGCACGACACGCTGGCGACGATGATGACGTCGTCGCGCTCGAGCAGCGAGCGGGTGGCGGCGTGGCGCATGCGGTCGATCTGCTCGTTCACCGACGATTCCTTCTCGATGTAGGTGTCGGTGCGCGGCACGTAGGCTTCGGGCTGGTAGTAGTCGTAGTAGGAGACGAAGTACTCGACCGCGTTCTCCGGGAAGAAGCTCTTGAACTCGCCGTAGAGCTGGGCGGCCAGCGTCTTGTTGGGGGCGAGGATCAGCGCCGGGCGCTGCGTCGCGGCGATGACCTGGGCCATGGTGAAGGTCTTGCCCGAGCCGGTGACGCCGAGCAGGACCTGGTTGCGCTCGACTTGCTGCACGCCGGCGACCAGCTCGGCGATGGCCTGTGGCTGGTCGCCCTTGGGCTCGAACTCGGAGGCGAGCTCGAACGCGATGCCGCCTTCCGACTTCTCGGGGCGCGGCGGGCGGTGCGGCATGAACATCGGCATCGCGCCCGAGACGAGCGGATGGCTGGCGATCATCGGCTGCTGGGCGAGCAGCGCGCGGGCCTGGTCGGTGCGCTCGTCGGGCCGCGACAGCAGCGCCTGGAGCGGCGCGGTGATGCTGGTGCCGCGGTCGGGGCCGCCGCCGCCGATGTTGCGCAGCGCCGGCAGGCTCGCGGCGGACGGCACGAAGCCCGCTTGCGGCGCCTCGCCGAAGCCGGGCGTGCCGGCGGCGGTCTCGACCGGCGGCGCGGGCGGCTTGCCGGACTTGGCCCGCGACGGGCGCGGACGGGCGGGCTGGCCGGGTTTCGGGGTGCGAGGCATGGGGGAGATATATGGCGCGGGGCGCGTGCCGGCTCAAGCCTGCGCGGGCGGTCGCGGCGGCGGCTGTTGACACGGGGTGTCAGCAGGTGCGGAGCTTCGACTTGGCAGAAAAGCCTGCGCTGCCGCACCCTGCCGCGCCGCCCGAAGAACAGCCGGAGCACGCCAATGTCCGACCCCGCCTGCGACCGCCGCCTGCTGATTGCCGCCTTCGGCCTGGCGCCGGTCACGGCCGGTCTGGGCCTGCGCCCCGCCGCCGCTCTCGCGCAAAGCGGTGCGCCGCTGCCGCCCATCGTCCAGCCCGACCAGCCCAACCGCGCCGGATTCTTCGCCCGCGCGCGGGCGCTGCGCGATGAGGCGGTGCGCGAGGGCGACCAAGCCTACGGCGCGGTGGTGGTGCGCGAGGGCGTCATCGTCGGCGAGAGCCGCAGCTACGTGGTGCAGCACAACGACCCGACCGCGCATTCCGAGCTGATGGCGGTGCGCGACGCCGCCCGCCGCCTCGCCACCCGAGACCTCTCCCAGTGCGACGTCTATTCCACCGCGACGCCCTGTCCGATGTGCCAGGCCGCGCTGTATTGGGGCCGCATCCGCCGCATCTACACCGAAGGCGCCTCGGAGCAGGGCACGACACCCCGGTTGGGGTGCTAGGGGCGAGCGGGCGGGGCCGGTACTGCTCGACTTGCGGCGATGCGCGGCCTCCGGCAACCGATCATCGCGCGAGCGCAGTCTGCCGATTCGGCCGGGCGGTGAGCTCGAGCTCCTGACGAACGATGAGCCACGCGCCGTCGCGGTGCTCGTAGCGTGTGGAGGTACGGCCGCCGACGAACATGCGCGTGCCTTTGCGCCGGCCGGTGACGCGGAACGTGGAGGTGCCATCGACGGCGGCCACGTTGCACCCGACGGTGACCGACCGCATGGCGATGGCGAGATGGGGATGCCGCGTGCGGAACTCCGCGAGGTGGGCGCGAATGCTCGCACGGCCGATGCGCGGCGCCGCGTCTGCGGCGGTCACCAGAACAGCATCGTCCGCGTAGAGGGCCTCGACGTCGCCGGGCCGACCGGCTGCGAGCGTCGCGTTCCAACGGTCGTTGAGGTGCGCGATCTGCTCGGCGCTCGCAGACGCACAGGGCGCGCCCATCTGGGCGGCGGCCGGCAGCGCGGCCAGGGCCATTGCCAGCGCGAGCCCGGCGCGGCCGGCGCCACGATATCCCGGTGCCATGGTGTCCTCCTGCGGCTGATCACTCAGCGCGCAACGCCCGGCGGCGGCATCAGCCGATGAGGATCGCCAGACCACCGGGCATCACGCGTGCCGATGGTCGTAGCCGTGCGTGGCCGTCCGGTGAAATGCCGCCTGCCTTCGGATTCCATGCGCGTCGGCTATGGGCGGGATTGGCTCGGCTCAAGCCTGCGCAGGCGCGCCGGGTGGCGGCTGCTGGCAGCCCTTGTCAGCAAACAGGGCGGTGCCGCGCGGTGGTCTGGTCTGCCAGCCGATGCGCCAGACCCCTTCGCGGACTCGACACGCGTAGGGCGCTGTTAGATGATTGTCAGATTGCGTTGTGTGGGGGATTTTATGGCACGATTGCAAGTGCGCGCCTCACCGGAGGCGTCGCCCAGCATGTTGGGGCGGATCAAAACGGGCTTCTTCTACATTTTTGTGTGTTTTTTTTCCCTCGTGGGCATCATGGTTTCGGGCCTCGAATTGTATTCGTGGCAAGCCGGGACAAGGTGGCAGCCTCACGACATCAACGCCCTCTTGATGTACGACAGCCCCACAATGCAGATGGCGCGGACGGTTTGGGCGGACATCAAGTATCTTATCCAATATGGCGCCTATCTCCTTGCTGCTTTGGCATTGTTCATAGCTGTGGCTCAGATCAAAACGGTCGCGAAACTGATAAGCGACTTTATCGTGGCGAAGGGTCCGATCTACGAACTGGGAAGCGTCATTACGCGCGTAGAGTCATCCGTTGCTGGGCTAACGAACGAAGTCGATCGTTTGTCACAGCTAGAACCAACCATCCAAGCCACGGCTGAAAAACTCAAAGAAGTTCTGCAGCGGCTCGGTGACCTTCAACGGCTAACTGTAAGTGAGCGCACCGATTCGGACGGCGCTGCGGCAACCTCACCCCTAGCAGATAGTGACGTGCGAAATTGGGAGCGTTTGCGAGAGCTTTGGAATGCTAACGGGCGGCGATTGGACGACGTCATTGAGCGCATTCCGGACAAGCGACGCCGCAATCGCTTTCAACGTATGCCACGTACGAGCTATCCCGCCATTATCAATGGACTGGCAGACGATAATCTAATCTCTGAAGCGGCCCGACAAGCGTCACTCCAGCTTCATGCGACGTTCATGAGCTACAAACCGCGAAACCGTAAGATTCCAGATCCGGCCGTCGCCGCCCTCGTCGTGCTGGATGAATTGCTTGAGCGCGAGCTTGCGCCGACGAACGATGACGGCGATGAAACCCCGCCTCACGAACCGCGCCCGGCCATCGTGGATACTGCTATCTAGCTTCGACTTTGTGCTGTCCTAAAAGCGCGAATCGTAGCTCCTGTCAGATGCCAACAGCATCTGGACATCTCGTGGCCATTGAACGTCAATATGCTCCTTACGCTCGGGAGACCGCACTTTGTGTGGACTTCGCCTACGATGCGATGGAAGCAGACATTAACGCCGAGCGCGACCGCGCTAGCGGTGCAACACGCGAGGCGCTTACGCGGCTTTTGGACAAACTGAAGGGGCGGCGTTCCGCTCTGAAGCAGTTCACGGAATTGGCTGCGCCATAAACTCAGGCCACTAGATCGATCCTTTGTCGACGCCCCGTTTGAGCCAGATGGTCGGGCTTGCGTGCACTCGGAGCACGTCCGAGCGCACGCAAGCCCGACCCTGACACTTGGGTGTGACTTCGGGGCGTAGCGCCCGCTACTCCGCTTTCCCGCGCATCGCGCACCGGGCGACGTAGGCGAAGATCAGGAACGACACGGCGTAGGCCGTCGACGAGATCGCAGCGACGGGGCCGAACTGCGGGCGGCCCGAATAGATCAGCCAGAGGCCGACCACGATCGCGGCGAAGGACACCTGCGCCAGCCAGAAGTGCACCTGCGCCAACCGCCGGGGCACGACCGCCTCATAGGACGCATAGAACAACCCGAAGATCGCGAAGCTGACCCAGCCGATCACCAGGATGTGGGCATGGGTCGGCATCTGGCCGTGGTCCTCGCTCATGCCCATGTGCAGCCCGAGCAGCATGCCGAGCACCCCATAGGCCAGAGCCGAGGTGAAAAACGCCTTCGCCAGTCCGTGCATCGCTCAATCCCCCGTAACCCCAGCGCCTCTTGCGCCTCCCCGTTCGTACAGCCCGAGGCCGCACCGGCACAAGCGCGCGCCGCGGGAGGAGCGTCTTAGTCCACCCGCTCGATCGGTGGATCGCCCGGCAGCGCCACCCACGGATGGCGGCCGCGCTCGTAGACGGACACCTTGGGCGGCGGGAAGGCCGGATCGGCGAACGTGCCGATGGCGATCGCGACGAGGCCGGGGAAGCTCTCGCCCGTCCAGTAGACGGTCGAGCCGCACACCGGGCAGAAGCGGAAGGTGATCGCGTTGCCGCTGTCGGCGGTGCGGGTCCACTCGGTGGCGGCGCCGGCGACCGTCACCCGCTCGCGGGGAAAGCGGGCGTTGTTGGCGAACACCGCGCCGGTGCGGCGCTGGCACTCGCGGCAGTGGCACACCGAGACGCGCACGGGCTCGCCTTCGATGGTGAGATGGAGCTGGCCGCAACAGCAGGCGGCACGGCGGGTGGTCATGGGCGGGCTCCGGGGCTGGCGCTGCGCCGGCAGTCTACGCCGAGCCTCGGCCGGAGACTATTCGCCCACCTCCGACCAGCACCGCGGATAGCGCCAGCGGCCGAAGCGGGTGGTGACGATGCGGCGGACGGGCTGGAGGAAAGAGGGCAGCGCCTGCGTGGCGGGCGCGTCCGCCGGCGGGGCGTCCGGGCCGCGCCAGACGATCTCGACCCAGCAGCGATCGAACAGCTCGTTGACGGCGCCGGCGAGCGTGGCGCCGTCGAGCCGGGAGGCGGCGAGCAGCGGCCCGATCCGCATCGTGCCCCCGCGATCCACCAGCAGCCCCATGACGATGAAGGCGGTGCGCGAGAGCCGTGGCGGGCCCATCTCGTCGTCGCTCGACATGGCGGCAGGCTACGGCGAGGTCGCACGGCGGGGACAAGCTAGCGCTCGTCGCCGCGGATGATGGCAACAGCCGGCCGGCGTTGTCCCCGCCCGGCGCGCCCGTGCGATAGTGCGGGTGCCTCGGATCACGAGCCGCCGCCGCTGCAGGGCGCGGGCTCGAGCCTGCGGTCTCGAGGGTCGCAGTCCGATCGTCCCCGCGGGCCGGCCGCCAGACCAGCGGAGCGTCATGCGGTGGGCCCGGATGCGGCGTGCCCGGGCGCAATCGCCGCCCATTAGCTTTCAGGTCCACGGGCGGCGCAGGCCCGGGCATCGTCGCTTTTCCCCGCCGCCCCGGGCTCTCGCCCGCGGCGTCCTCGGCTGCGTGAAAAAAATACCTTCTGCTGAAGAAAGGCCTCAGGCGCCGCGCGGCCCATGCTAAACCCCAGCCCCTCACCCCACCGAGGCGACGTGAAGCGCAAGATCTCCCTTCTTTCCCGGCAGACACTGCCCGGCGGCGCGACGGCGGAGCAGCAGCTCACGGTGGCGAGCCCGTCGACCCTCCTCGGCGTGGTGCTGGTGCACGGCATGTTCGGGCTGACGGCACTGATGGGGCTCGGCGTGCTGACCGGCGGCGTGCGCCTTCTCCTCAGCGGCGAGCAGCCGTGGCCGCTCGCGCTGTTCATCTGCCTGATGGGCGTGGTCTTCATGACCATCGGGCTCGGCTACTTCTACGTCGCCTACGTCAAGGCGCCGCTGTGGGCGGCGCGCGAGGCGCGGCTCAAGGCGCTCTATCCCGGCCAGCCGTGGATGCTGCGCTCCGACTGGGCAGCGCGCAAGGTGACCTCCTCCGCGCTCGGCGCGATGATCTTCATGTGGGTGTGGGTCACCGGCTGGTGGGGCGCGATCGCGTTCATCGGCACGGTCAACCGCGACAAAATCCTGCAGGCCATGAAGACCTCGTGGGGCGACATCGCGGTGGCCGCGATCTTCGTGCTGGCCGGACTGGTCGGGCTGATGTTCGCCTGGCAGATGACGCGGTCGTGGTGGCAGTTCGGGCGCTCGACCCTGCGCATCGACACCCTGCCGGGCTATCTCGGCGACAGCTTCCGCGGCACCGTGCACACCCACTATCCGGGCCGGCCGGCGCAGCCGATGGAGGCCGAGATCGTCTGCGAGGACGTGCGCTGGATCACCAGCCGCGACAGCAACGGCCGCACGTCGCAGCGGGCGCAAGTGACGCCGGTGTGGTCGGCGACGCAGGCGATCGCACCATCGCGGATGCTGGCGGCGCGCGGCCTGTCGGTGCCGATCGAGGTGGCGCTGCCCGGCGACCAGCCGCCGTGCGATCTCGACGCCGAGGGCAACGGCATCCAGTGGCGGCTCCACCTGCGCACGCACACGGATACGACGCCCGCGTTCGGGTGCAGCTTCGACGTGCCGGTCTACGCGCGCGGCTGATGGGCACGACGCGCGGCTACGAAAAAGGCGGGCGCCGCGGCGCCCGCCTTGGTGGTCGTGATGGTTGCCGGCGGCTACAGATCGAGGGTCCGCCGACGGCCGGCGGGCTCCCCGTTGACCGCGGATTCGATCTCGCCGCGGCTCAGACCGATATCGCTCAGCATGCGGTCGTCGAGGTGGCGGAGCATGTGCACGGCCGCCTTGCGGCGGCGCGCCTCCATGATCCGCGCGCCCGCCGCGCGCAGGCTCTGCACGAGGGACGACAGCACGCCGCCACTCTCGGCGGCGATCTCGGATGCTTCGACCACGGGGTTCACACCCTTGCTCATGGCGCTCTCTTTCGTTGTTATCAATTTGAAGTGTTGCAGCGGGCGGGTTGCCCGCAGGGCTTTGCTGTGCGGGCTGTCGCCCGCGGGCACTCCGTATGGCAGCGCCGCACGCCCTCCGCTGTTCCGGGCGAGACAGGCCGCGCGGAAGGCACTTGCATCATTGCGCCGAGAAGCAGAGAATTTATGACGGGGACGGGGCGCGGCTACCAACGAGGTGGCGCCATGCGAATTCGTGATGTGCTCGATGCCAAGGGCTCACGCGTGGTGAGCATCCGGCCCAGCAAAACCCTCGATAAAATTCCACCGCTCTTCGAGGACCGCGGCGTCGCGTCGGCGGTCGTCGTCGATCTCGCCGGCCAGCCGATCGGCCTCATGACGGATCGGCTGTTCATCCGCGCGATCGCACGGCACGGCATCGCGGCGCTGCAGATGACCGTGGGGCAGGTCATGCTGGCGCCGGCGCCGACGTGCGAAGTGGACCAGGATGTGCCGTTGGCGCTCCGCCGCATGACGGACGATCGGGTCCGCCATCTGGTGGTGCTGAAGGACCATCAGATGATCGGCCTCGTCAGCATCGGCGACCTCGTCAAGCACCGGCTGCTCGACGCGGAGATGGAAAGCCGGGTGCTGCGCGACCTGGCGCTCGGCCATCTCTCGACCACGACCTGAGCGCACACGATTCGAGCCGGCGTGGACTTCGATGGGCCAAAAGAAAGCGGGGCGCATCGATCCGGATGCACCCCGCGTCATCTGTGTCGTGCGCCCCAGCCGCCGAGCGGCCGTGCGGCGCGTCACCAACGATACCGCCAGTGGCGCCGATGATGGCGGTATGGCCAATAGTAGCCGCTGTGGTAGTAGCGCGGGCGGTAGTAGTACGGCTCGTAATATCCGCCGTAGTACGGCCGATAATAGTTACGGCGATACTTGTTGCGGTAGATCTCATTGACGATCACCGCACCAAGAACGCCAGCGGCCAACCCGCCGGCCCAGTATCCACGGCGCGCTTCCGCCTGCGGCGCCGACGCCATCATCACGCCCATCACCAGCATTACGGCGGCGAGCGCGGCGAGACCTTTGCGCATAGTCCTGTTCTCCTTCACCCAACGGCGACTTTCGATTCAACCGCGTGATCCCGCATCGGTCGAGGCGAACGTGCCGGCATTTCTGAAACGCTCGGCGGAACAATTAGTTCCGCCCGGTCTTCCCCGTTGGCGACCAAGCATACCACGATGTCCGAATCAAGGTGAAGTGGCCGCCTACTCGGTCGGCAACTCGGCCGGCTGATGGTCCAGACGGGAGACGGTGCACGGCTCGTTGGTCGGCATCCACGAGGTGTTGTTCATGAACAGCTCGCACCGCGTCAAGACGGTGCCCAAGTGGGTGTTCATGCAGACCGTCTGGCCCAGCTTGTAGGTCATACCCTGATAGCGGCAGAGGCACGGAATGGGCAGGCCGGTCCAGCCGTCGATGACCTGGCCGCCCATCAGGCGCGGATCGCGGGTGCCGGTCTGGATCGGCTCGGCCGCGGCGGGGCGGACAACATCTGGCAACAGGGTTGCAGCGCTCGCGGCAGCGAGGAGCGCGATTGCGAGAGCACGTCCCAACTCGTGGTTCGTCACCCCATTCGCCATCAAACTATCACAACCGGCAGGCCGCCGGAAGACGATGCTTAACCCTACGATCGACCTCGTGATCGGGGCGGGCGCCGGCGGGCCTCCAGAGCCGGCCCGACCTGGATCAGCAGCATCGCGGCCAGAATCATGGCGGCGCCGATCCAGCCCATGGCGCTCAGCCGCTCGCCGAGCAACTGGGCGCCGGCCGCGGCGGCAAACAGGATCTCGGTGCTGATCAGGATCGCGGCCTCGGTCGGCGGGGTGTAGCGCATCGCGATGATGAGCACGATGAGGCAGAAGCCGCTCCCCATCAGCGCCACGAACAGAATCGCGGGCAGCGCCCGGCGGAGACCTTCGAGGGAGATCGGCTCGAGGGCGACTGCGACCGGTCCGGCGCAGACGGCGACCACGAGAAGCTGGATCGCGGCAAAGGCGAACGGGCGATTGTGGGTCGCCGCCACGCCGGTCAAAAGCAGATGGGCCGCCCAGAACAGAGCCGACATGCCGACCAGCATGTCGCCAGCGGAGAATCCGCCGAGCGTGCCGCCGCCGAGGAGCCAGGTGCCGATGAAGGCCAGGGCGACGGCCGGGGCGACGTAGGCCGTCGGCCGGCGCCGCCACACCACCCACGCGAGCAGCGGCGTCAGGACGACGTAGAGTGCGGTGAGGAACCCGGTGTTGGTGACGGTCGCTGTGATCATGCCGTGCTGCTGCAGGGTGCCGGCCACGAAAAACATCAGCCCCGCCAGCAGCCCGGTGGTCAGCACCGGCCGCGGCACGGTCACGCGCACCCGGCTCGCCTCGTACAGGGCAAGCGGCACCAGGACGAGCGTGGCGATGGTGGCGCGCGCAAACAGAAAGACGAACGGGCCGACGTGGGCCATCGCGGTCTTCTGAAAGTAGAAGCCAACGCCCCAGATGACGGCAATGAGCAGGAGAAGGAGGTCGGCGTGGATACGGCGCATGGCCGCGAGGTCATAGCGACCCCGCCCCACCCGCGCAACGACGATCGGCTGGACAGGCGGAGCGCTCGGCTATTGAGTGACACGCGCTACGGCGCCGTGTCCCGCGCACGCATCCCCCTCCTCCCACCCCGAAGGCCTCATGCTGAACCTCGCCGCTCCCTGGTCCTATGCTGCCCCGATCGCGCTGCTGCTCGCCTCCAACGTCTTGGTACGGCCATCTGAAGTTCAAGACGACGGCGCTGCCGATCGTCATCCTGGCCTCCTGGGGCATCGCCTTCATCGAATACTGCCTGGCGGTCCCCGCCAACCAGTACGGCCACGCCGTGTATTCGGCGGCCCAGCTCAAGACGATCCAGGAGGTGGTGACGCTGCTCGTGTTCGCGGGCTTCTCGGTGATCTACCTCAAAGAGCCGCTGGGCTGGAACCACGCCATCGGGTTCACGCTGATCGCGGCGGGCGCCTTTTTCATTTTTTCCGGGCGGACGTAGGCGCGCTCCTTACAGGCCGCGCACCATGTTGCCGACCATCAGCACCATGTAGGCGACAATGGCGAGCCAGAATTCCTGGTGCGGGATCTGCCGGGGAATGGGAACGATGCCGGTCTTGGTGAGAAGCGCGAGCGTCGCCAGGACCAACGAGATCAGAAAGAGGATGATCGAGGGCGGGTTGAGACGCATGCAAGACCTCCGAACATGGCTGCCACCGCGCGGCGCCCGGATGCGAGCGTCACGACGCGAGACGTGCCCACAGGGCCTTCGATCGAGCCCCCCGTCGCAGGTATCATATCGTCGAAATCATTGCGATGACGACTGCCGGCCGTCCAATTTCCGCCGTTGCGGCCGGAAAGCCGCACCCGACAGGGCGCTCGGGTCACACGCGGCGGGTTATCCCCGCGCCTCGCGTTCCGGCTAGATTGCCGACTACAGGGCGTGCGGGCCCTTGGCGTTCGCGGGTGGCCGCGCGTCCTGCGGGGCCGCCTCGACGATGAAGCGTACAACGCCGCCGACGGCATCGCCGACAACGCGGGCCGTCACCATCACGAGGCGCGCCTGCTCCTCGGACGCGGCGCTGACGCCGTCCGCCTGAAGGGCGCGGACCTCGGCAATCTCGAGGCGGCGGGCCGGCCCATCGACGCCGCCGATGGTGATCTGATCGCCGACCCGCATGCTCTTGAGGACGTCGAGCGAGGTTTCCGGCTCGGCCTTGCTCAGCCACAGCTTGGCTTCGGCCAGCGCCTGTCCGGCCGGTGCCTCGGCGACCGCCACCGCGGGCACGGCCGCAAGAGCGCGCCCGAAGCTGCTATCCAGCAGCGCCTCGGGCCGCGACAGCACGAGGGTCATGGCCATGGCCACGCCGGCCGCGCCAGCGAGCGCCAACACGGGCAGGAACGTTGCGGGACGAACAGAGCGAAGCATGGGTCCCCTCCGGGATCGATCGCAGTGGTCAATATAAGGATGCCGAACGAGCGTTGGCAGCCCCCTCCTCGACTTCAGCATGGCCTGCCGGCGCGCGGGCGGCTAGCCCCATGAACGCGGCGCAAGTGTCGGAAAAACCACAAATTAAACGCCACGAGACTGGAAAAGACCAGGGCCAGCGTCGACCACATGAGATTGTAGGTAGCGCGTTCCTTGGCCGCAGCCGCGTCCGGCAACGCCGCCACCAGCGGCAGTGCCCCCTCCCCGCTGCGTGCGCTCCACGCCTCCACGGTATCGGTGAGCATCGCCAGCGGCACCCCGTGCTGCAGGTGCGAGGCCGGCGGCACCACGACAGCCAGCACCCCGAAGACGCACAGCCCGATCAGAAAGTCCCTCGTTGCGCGCGTTGCGCCTCGCGCCGTCCTGCAGCCAACCATCGCCACACCTCACTGGCTGAGCTCTGCGCCCCGTCACCGGACGCAGCCCACAGCGCGAATCTCCTCCCCTACCCGACACAACAGTTGGACGCGGATTGGCCGGGAATGTGGCCGCGGATCGAACAGGATGTGTGGAGGGTTAATCGAGCACCCGCACGTGATGGATTTGCCACGCGCGCGATCGCGCCGGCGCCCGCCCGCCGTGCATGGCGAATGGCGAAAGCTTCGGGCTAAGATGGACCAAACACAACAATCAACAGGAGGAAACCATGCGGCTTTCGCCGGCGCAGCTCCAACAGTTCGAAACCGAGGGCTGGATCTTTCTGCCCAACTGCTTCTCGGCGGACGAGGTCGCCGTTCTGCGGGCGGAAGCGGAGCAGATCTACGCTCAGACCCGGCAGGAGATCTGGCGCGAAAAGTCGGGGGCGCCGCGCACCGCCTTCGCGGCGCACACCTACAACGAGGCGTTCGCGCTGCTCGGCCGCCACCCGCGCCTGATCGAGCCGGTGGAGCAGGTGTTCGGCGAAAAGCTCTACATGCACCAGTTCAAGATCAACGCCAAAGCCAAGTTCGACGGCGACGTGTGGCAGTGGCACCAGGACTACGGGACGTGGGCGCGCGACGATGGCATGCCGGAGCCCCGTGCGATGAACATCTCGGTGTTCCTCGACGAGGTGTTCTCGTTCAACGGGCCGCTGATGCTCATCCCCAAGAGCCACCGGCACGGCGTGCTCGCCGCCGGCCACGACAAGGCCACCACCAGCTATCCGCTGTGGACGCTCGACCACGCCACCGTCGAGCGGCTGTGCGAGGAGGGCGGATTGACGGTGCCGATCGGCAAGCCCGGCGGCGTGCTGATGTTCCACGGCAACCTGGTGCACGGCTCGGCCGGAAACATCACGCCCTATTCGCGCAAGATCGTGTACCTGACGCTCAATGCCGTCTCGAACTACATCCGCACGCCGACTCGGGCCGAATGGATCGCGCACCGCGACTTCGCGCCGATCGTGCCGTGCGCCGACGCGGCGCTGTCGGACTATGCGCGCAGCTACCGCCACGCGGCCGAATAGCGGGCCTTCGCGATGGCGGCGGCGCCATTGATTCGTTGACAGAGCATGCGACCACACGGTTTCTTAAACGTTCCAAGAACTGGCGCGAACGACGGTTCAATCCGAGGAGGACATCGGCAATGAAACTGGCCGGCATCGCAGCGGCCGCTGCACTCACCATCATCGCGACGACAAGCAGCGGCTTTGCGGCCCCCGACAAACCGGAATGCCTGGTCGGGGCCAAGCCGGGCGGCGGCTTCGATCTGACCTGCCGGATCGCTGCGCAGGCCCTCATTGCGTCGAAGCTGATCGAGAAGCCAGTGGCCGTGAACTACATGGAAGGCGGCGTCGGGATCGTGGCCATGGGGCATGTGATCGGCACGCGCCCGGCGGAGCCCGGCCTGCTCGTCGCGGCGTCCTCGGGCACCGGCCTGCTGCTCGCGCAGAAGAAGTTCGGCAATGCCGACGAGAACTCGGTGCGGTGGGTGGCAGCCGTCGGCGCCGACTACGGCGCCATCGCGGTGGCCGCCGACTCGCCGATCAAGTCGCTCAAGGAGCTGGTCGCGGCGATCAAGGCCAACCCGGCGGCGTTCCCCTCGGGCGGCGGCGGCGCCGTTGGCAGCCAGGACTGGCTCAAGCTCGCCATGGTGTTCAAGGCGGCGGGGCAGGACCCCAAGGGCATGCGCTACGTCGCGGTCGAGGGCGGCGGCACGGTGCTGACGCAGCTCCAGGGCGGCTTCCTCAAGATCGGGGCCAGCGAGGCCTCGGAGTTCGCGCCGCATCACAAGGCCGGCCGCGTGCGCATCCTGGCCGTGCTGTCCAACAACCGGCTGCCGGGTGATCTCGCCGACGTGCCGACCGCCAAGGAGCAGGGCTTCGACATCGACTGGACGGTGTGGCGCGGGTTCTATGTCGGGCCCAAGGTTTCGGACGCCGACTATCAGTGGTGGGCGGACACGTTCGCCAAGCTGCACAAGACGCCCGAGTTCAAGAAGGAGCTCGACGCGCGCGGGCTGTTCCCGCTCGACCTCGCCGGCAAGGCGTTCGAGGACAAAGTGAAGACCGACGTGCGGCGCCTGCGCGAGCTCGCCAAAGAGGTCGGTCTGTGAGCGGCGACGAGGGGTCGCTCGGGGCGCATGACGAGGGAGCGCGGCGGTCGGGACGCGTCGCCGCCCTCATTCTGATCGGGTGCGCGGTGATCGTGGCGATCGCCGCGTCGCAGATCGAGTTCTCGTTCTCGTCCGATCCGATCGGCCCGCGCGCCTTCCCCTACGTGCTGGCGCTGACGCTCGGGGTGTGCGGGCTCTGGTATTTCCTGCAGCCGGGCGACGCCGAGCCCTGGCCGGAACCGGTCACGCTGATGCGCGCCGCCGCGCTCATCGGCGCCACCTGCGCAGCGACCGCGGCGATGAACATCATCGGGTTCATCCCGGCGGCAACGATCATGTGCGGGGTGGCGGCCTACCTGTTCGGGGCCGGCCCGATCGCGGCCGTCGTCATCGGCGTGGCGCAGGCGCTGTTCTGGTTCGCTCTCTTCAAGTTCGCGTTCGGCACGTATCTGCCCGCCGGCACGCTGTGGTTCCCCGCCTAGCCGTCTCGCGGCTCATCGATAAGCACCTACCAGGAGGCGCCGCCGCATGTCGCTCGACTATCTGTGGACGGGGTTCGCGGTCGCGCTGACGCCGATGAACCTCACCTATGCGGTGATCGGCTGCTTCCTCGGCACGATCATCGGGGCGCTGCCGGCAATCGGGCCGATCAACGGCATCGCGCTGATCCTGCCGATCGCCTACGGCCTGAAGCTGCCGCCGGAGAGCGCGATGATCCTGCTCGCGGCGATCTACTACGGCTCGGAGTACGGCGGGCGCATTACATCGATCCTGATCAACGTCCCCGGCGACGCCGGCGCGGTGATGACCGCGCTCGACGGCTATCCGCTCGCCAAGCAGGGACGCGGCGCAGAGGCGCTGGCGATCAGCGCGCTGTCGTCGTTCGTGGGCGGCGTCCTGGCGGTGGTGGGCCTGACGTTCTTCGCCCCCCTGCTCGGCCTGCTGGCGATCAAGTTCGGACCGGCCGAGTACGTGGCGCTGATGATTTTCGCGTTCGCGACGCTGGCATCGATGGTGGGGAAGACGCCATCCAAGACGCTGATCGCGGCGGCGCTCGGGCTGCTGCTGACGACGGTCGGGATCGACGGGACGTCGGGCGCCTACCGCTTTACCTTCGGCGAGCCGGAGCTGCACGACGGGATCGAGTTCATCGTCATCGTGATCGGGTTGTTCTCGATCACCGAGATCCTGCTGATGCTCGAATCGCAGATGGCGGGAACGCTGAAACCCATTCCGGTCGGCAAGGGATTCCCGAGCTGGGCCGACATCAAGGCCTGCTGGTGGCCGACGATCCGCAGCACGGTGTCGGGCTTCATCGTCGGCGTCCTGCCCGGCACCGGCGCGTCGGTGGCGAGCGCCGTCGCCTACACGACCGAGAAGCGGCTGCTCGACAAGGGCACGTTCGGCAAGGGCGACATGCGCGGGCTCGCGGCGCCCGAGGCCGCCAACAATGCGGCGGCCGGCGGCGCGTTCGTGCCAATGCTGACGCTCGGGGTGCCGGGCTCGGGCACCACCGCCGTGATGCTCGGCGCGCTGATGCTCTACAACATCACGCCCGGGCCCAACCTGTTCGTCGAGAAGCCGGAGGTGGTGGGCGGCCTGGTCGCCTCGATGTACATCGGCAACATCGTGCTGCTGATCATGAACATTCCGCTGATCGGGCTGTTCGTGAAGATGCTGCAGGTGCCCAACCGGGTGCTGATCCCGGCCATCCTGCTGCTGTCGGTGCTGGGGGTCTACACCGTCTATTCGAGCGTCCTGTCGGTGCTGATCATGCTGGCGATCGGCGTCGTCGGCTGGGCGCTGCGCAAGCTCGGGTTCGAAATGGCGCCGATCATCCTCGGGTTCGTGCTCGGCAAGGTGCTGGAGACCAACCTGCGCAACTCGCTCGCCATGTCCGGCGGCGAACTCGGCGTATTCTTCGAAAGCACGATCTCGATCATCCTGTGGGTGATGGCGGTCGCGGTCGTCTGGCTGCCCTGGTGGCTGGCCCGGCGGAACGCCGCGATCGGCACTTGAACTCGCCTGCCGGGAGGCCTACCGTCCGCGCCGCTTTGCCGGTGGCGCTTCCCGCCCCGGCGGCTTGCAGAGGAGACTGATCCGCCATGGGCTTTTTTGCCGACAGCTTGAACCGCATCCAGCCGTCCGCGACGATCGCGGTATCGACCAAGGCGCGGGAGCTCAAAGCGAAAGGCCGCGACATCATCTCGCTGAGCGCCGGCGAGCCCGACTTCGACACGCCGCAGAACATCAAGAACGCGGCGATCCGCGCGCTGGAGATGGGCAAGACCAAATATACCGACGTCGACGGCATCCCGGAGCTGAAGGCGGCGGTCGTCGCCAAGTTCAAGCGGGAGAACGGGCTCGAGTACAAGACCAGCCAGGTCACGGTCGGAACCGGCGGCAAGCAGGTGCTCTACAATGCCCTGCTGGCGACGCTGAACCCCGGCGACGAGGTGGTTATCCCCGCGCCGTGCTGGGTGAGCTACGCTGACATCGTGCTGCTCGGTGGCGGCAAGCCGGTCTTCGCGCCCTGCCGGATCGAGGACGGCTACAAGCTCAAGCCCGAGACCCTCGACAAGGCGATCACGCCGCAGACCAAATGGCTCGTCTTCAATGCGCCGTCGAACCCGACGGGAGCTGCCTACACCAAAGCCGAGCTCAAGGCGCTGACCGACGTGCTCTTGAAGCATCCCCAGGTGTGGGTGCTGACCGACGACATGTACGAGCATCTGCTCTACGACGGCCACACCTTCTACACGATGGCGCAGGTCGAGCCGAAGCTCTACGAGCGCACGCTGACGATGAACGGGCTGTCCAAGGCCTACTGCATGACGGGATGGCGGCTCGGCTATGCCGCGGGACCCGAGCCGTTGATCAAGGCGATCTGCAAGCTGCAATCGCAGTCGACGTCCAACCCCTCCTCGATCACCCAATGGGCGGCGGTGGAGGCGCTCAACGGGCCGCAGGACTTCATTCCCCGCAACAACGCGGTGTTCGTGCAGCGGCGCGACCTGGTGGTGTCGATGCTCAACCAGGCGCGCGGGCTCAAATGCCCGAAGCCGGAAGGGGCGTTCTACGTCTATCCGTCGTGCGCAGCGCTGATCGGCAAGACGACGGACAAGGGCGTCAAGATCAACAACGACGAGGACTTCGCCACCGCCCTCCTCGAGGAGGAAGGCGTAGCGGTGGTGCATGGCGCGGCGTTCGCGATGAGCCCGTTTTTCCGGATCTCGTATGCGACCTCGACGGACGCGCTGGAGGAAGCGTGCAAACGCATCCAGCGCTTCTGCGGCAACCTGCGGTAGGGGCCTCGCCCGGCCGGGCTTCTGGCCTGAAAGCCGCGGAGTTTTCGGGACGTAGGCTAGGTCCTCGCATTCCGTATGGTGCGGCTTTCACAGTGGGGCGGTCCTGCACAGGGCCGCCCCACTGCTGTTTTCCACGTCAAGCTGCTCCCCTCGGTATCGCCCCCTTCGGGCGCATTCCGGTCATTTACCCTGCACCCCCCCCCTGCCTGAACATTGTTCAGTCACAATCGCGACTATACTGAACCTCGTTCACAGCATGGAGGACGCGATGCTTCGCAAACTGATCGATCGGCTGCTCGGCTCTCTCGCACAAGCCACGCCCCGGCCCACGGACCGCGACACCGATTTCTTCCTGGGCGCCCGGATCCCGCATGCCCAGATGCGGGCGATCGGGCGATGGCCGCGCCCAGAGCCGCGCACCCCGCACTGCGAGTTGTAGCGGCGAGCAGGCCTTCCTTAACCGCAATCGCCACATTACTCATTGATTGCGCCGGTGTTTTTTACTTATTCGCGACCCCTCCCGACGAGGCCAATATGTTCGGCAAGCTCATGACCTCGCGGCGCTTTGCGCCGATCTTCTGGTGCCAGCTCCTGTCCGCGCTGTCCGACAATTTCGTCAAGAACGCGCTGGTCATCCTGATCCTGTTCCAGGTTGGAAGCTCGCACGGGGCCGCCCTCGTCACGCTTGCCGGCGCGGTGCTGATCGCGCCGTTTTTCATTCTCTCCGCGCTCGGCGGCCAGCTTGCCGACCGATACGACAAGGCACGGATGGCGGAGATGCTCAAGCTCGCCGAGATTCCGGTGGCCGGGGTCGCAGCGGCCGGCTTCCTGCTGCAGTCGGTGCCGGTGCTGTTCGTGGCGCTCGTGCTGTTCGGCTCGATCGCCGCGCTGTTCGGCCCGATCAAGTACGGCATCCTGCCCGACCATCTGGAGACGCGGGAGCTGCCGGCCGGCAACGCGCTGGTGGAAGGGGCGACGTTCCTGGCCATCCTCGCCGGCACGATCGCCGGCGGCGTGGCGGCCGCCAACGGTGGTGCCGGCTGGCTGCTCGCGGGCGCCGTGATGATCTTCGCGCTGCTGTCGTGGCAGTCCGCACGGCTCATTCCGCCGACGGGGTCGGCGGCTCCCGACCTCGCCATCACGCGCAATCCGTGGACGTCGACCGTGGCGCTGCTCAAGGATCTCAAGTCCGATCCGCGGCTGTGGGTCGGCGGGTTGATCACGTCGTGGTTCTGGGTGGTCGGCGTGATCGCGCTGTCGCTGCTGCCGACGCTCGTCAAGGATCGCCTGGGCGGCACCGAGAGCGTCGTCACCACGGGCCTGCTCGTGTTCACGATCGGTATCGCGGCCGGCTCGATGCTGGCGGCGCGCGCGAGCACGACGCGACCCAACCTCGCGCTGGTGCCGTTCGGTGCACTGCTGATGGCGGTGTTCAGCTTCCTTCTGGCATCGAGCCTGTGGACGATCCTGCCGGGCGCGGTGCCGGTCACGGCGCGAGACCTCGTCGGCTCGCTCTCCGGGATCTACCTGCTGGCCTCGCTGTTCGGATTGGCGGTGGCGGGCGGTCTGTTCATCGTGCCGTCGTTCGCCGCCGTGCAGGCGTGGGCCGCTCCCGATCGGCGGGCGCGGGTAGTCGCAGCCGTCAACGTGCTCAATGCCGCGTTCATGACGGCGGCGAGCGTGGCGGTGGCCGGCCTGCAGGCGGCAGGCGCCAGCGTGCCGCAGCTTTTCCTGGTGCTCGGGCTCGCCAACGCCGCCGCCTTCGTCCTCGTGCTTCGGGCGTGGGGCAAACAGGGCGTTCAGGATCTCGCCGCGTTTCTGTTCAAACTCGCCTTTGGCCTGGAGGTGACCGGCCGCGAGCATCTGCCCAAGCCCGGCGAAGGCGCCGTGATCGCGCCCAATCACACCAGCCTGCTCGACGGGCCGGTGATGCATTCGATCCTGCCCGGTCACTCGGCCTTCGCGATCGACACGACGATCGCCGCCGGCTGGTGGGTCAAGCCGTTCCTCAAGGTGATCAACGCCTACACGCTCGATCCGACCCGCCCGCTGGCGGCGCGGACGCTGGTCAACGCGGTGAAGCAAGGCGAGACGCTGGTGATCTTCCCGGAGGGGCGCATCACCGTCACCGGCGGGCTCATGAAGGTCTACGACGGCGCGGCGATGATCGCGGAGCGGGCGAACGCGCCGGTGGTGCCGGTGCGGATCGACGGGCTTGAGCATTCCCCGTTCAGCTACCTGCGCGGCACCCAGACCGGCAAGCGGTGGTTCCCCAAGGTGCGCGTGACCATCCTTCCGCCGCGCCGGCTCGATGTCGATCCGACGCTCAAGGGCAAGGCCCGCCGCCAGGCCGCGGGTGCGGCGCTGCAAGACATCCTGATCACCGCCGCCGTCGCCACTTCGCGGATGGACCAGACGCTGTTCTCCGCGCTCGCCGAGGCGAAAGCGACCAAGGATACCGGCAAGCCGATCGTCGAGGACCCGCTCGGCACCAAGCTCACGTACAAGAAGCTGATCCTGTCGGCGCAGATCCTCGGGCGCAAGCTCGAGCCGCTGGCGCCGCTCGGCGCAGCGGTCGGCGTGATGCTGCCCAACTCTGTCGGCGTCACGGTCACCTTCTTCGCGCTGCAGACGATCGGGCGAGTGCCGGCGATGATCAACTTCACGGCCGGCGTGCAGGCCGTGCGCGCCGCCTGCCGCGCGGCCGAGATCGGCGTCGTGCTGACCTCGCGCACCTTCATCGAGAAGGCGCGGCTCGGCGACCTCGTCGCCAAGCTCGACGGCATCCGCATCGTCTATCTGGAGGACGTGCGGGCGACGATCACGACGGCCGACAAGATCGCGGGACTGCTGCTCGGCTCGCGCGCCCAGGCCGAGCGCGACTTCAACGCCCCCGCGGCGATCCTGTTCACGTCGGGCTCGGAGGGCCTACCGAAGGGCGTGGTGCTGTCCCATCGCAACATCCTGGCAAACGTGCACCAGTCGCTGACCCGCGTCGCGGTCAACGGCGAGGACAAGGTGTTCAACGTACTGCCGGTGTTCCATTCGTTCGGGCTGACGGCGGGCCTGCTGATGCCGCTGATCGGCGGGGTGCCGGTCTATCTCTACCCCTCGCCCTTGCACTACCGGATCGTGCCGGAGCTCGTGTACCAGACCAACGCGACGATCCTGTTCGGCACCGATACGTTCCTCAACGGCTACGCGCGCTCGGCGCACCCTTACGACCTGCACTCGCTGCGGCTGATCCTGGCCGGCGCGGAAGCGGTGAAGGCGCGGACGCGCGACCTCTACATGGAGCGGTTCGGCGTGCGCATCCTGGAGGGCTACGGCGTGACCGAGACGGCACCCGTGCTCGCCCTCAACGCGCCGCTCGCCAACAAGACCGGGACGGTGGGGCGGATCTCGCCGCTGATGGAGGCGCGGCTCGAGCCGGTGCCCGGCATCAGCGAGGGCGGCCGCCTGCACGTGCGCGGCCCCAACGTGATGCTCGGCTATCTCAAGGTCGAGAACCCCGGGCACATCGAGCCGCCGGTCGACGGCTGGCACGACACCGGCGACATCGTCACCATCGACGCGCAAGGCTTCATCACCATCAAGGGGCGCGCCAAACGGTTCGCCAAGGTGGCCGGCGAGATGGTGTCGCTGGCGGCGGTCGAGGCGCTGGCCGCCGAGCTGTGGCCGTCCGCACTCTCGGTCGTGGTGGCGTTGCCCGACGCGCGCAAGGGCGAGCGGCTGGCGCTGATCACGACGGCGCCGGCGGCGCGGGACGCACTACTGCGCGGGGCGCGCGCCAAGGGCTTGTCGGAGCTGGCGGTTCCGGCCGACGTGATCGTCGTCGACAAGGTGCCGGTGCTGGGCTCGGGCAAGCCGGACTACGTCACGGCGCTGGCGCTCGCCAAGGAGCGGCTCGGCGGCGCTGCGACGACGCCGGTCGATCCGGTCGCCGCGTAGGCGCGCCGTACGTCGTCAGCCTTCGAGGAACTCGAGCCGGTTGCCGAACGGGTCGGCGCTGAAGAAGCGGCGGCGGCCGGGGATGTCGTCGGCCCAGGTCACGGCGTGGCCGGCGTCGTCCAGCCGGCGCGCGAGTTGATCGATGCCGTTGACGGCGAAGGCGGGGTGCGCCTTGCGAGCGGGCGAAAAGGCGTCCTCGACGCCGAGGTGGATCTCGGCCGCGCCGGCCTCGAGCCACAGCCCGCCGCGCGCTCTGAGCGCCTCGGGCTTGGCGATCTCGCGCCAGCCAAGCAGGTCGATGAAGAAGGCGCGTGCCGCCGCTTCGCCGCCGCGCGGCATGGCGAGTTGCACGTGATCGAGGCCGGTCCAGACGATGTCGCCGCCCATGCGCTGCCTCACTCGATCCGCACGATGTCCTTGCGCGCGTGTCCGGTCGCGAGAAAATCCGCCACCGCGGCGGCCATCACCGGCGCTAGCAGGAAGCCGTGGCGGTAGGCGCCGTTGACGTAAAGGCGGGGCCCGCGCACGACGACCTTCGGCACGTTGTCGGGAAAGGCCGGCCTCACCCCGCTCGCGATGTCGACGATCTCGGCCTCGCCAAACGCGGGGTGCAGCGCATAGGCCATGCCCAGCAGCTCGAGCGCGGAGCGCACGGTCATCGGGCCGGCCTCGTCGCTTTCGAGGACGGTGGCGCCGACGAGATGGAGCCCCTCGCCCCACGGCACGATATAGAGCGGATAGCGCGGGTGGAGCAGGCGAACCGGACGCCGCAGCGCGATCTCGTGGGTGCGGACCAGCAGGCGCTCGCCGCGCACGCCGCGCAGGTCGGCGAGATCGGCGGCGGCGGCAAGGCCGCGACAGTCGATGACGATGTCGCCGTCGGCCTCGTTACCGCTCCACGGCGTGCCGAGGGTGACCTCGGCACCCGCCTGTTGTGCCGCAGCGAGCAGGTACGCCATAGCGCGCGGCGTGACCATGTGGGCTTCATCGGGGAAGTAGAGCGCGGCGGGGAAGCGCCCGGCAAGGTCGGGCTCGAGCGCGTCCACGCGATCGGCGGCGATCTCCTCGCTCCCCGTCGTCATGCGCCGGAAGCGGGCGAGCTCGGAGCGGTCGCGCGGGCCGGCGACGACCAGGGAACCGTTGTTGACCAGATCGGGGTAGGCCGCACGCCAGAGGCGCAGTCCTTCGAGCCCCAGATCGCGCACCAGCGGCTCGGCCGACTCCATTTCGCAATAGGGCGCGAGCATCGCGCCGGCGAGCCGGCTCGCGGAGTGCGCGAAGGGCTCGGCGCCGGCCTCGATCAAGCTGACGCGATGGCCGGCGCGGGCCAGCGTCAGCGCCTGCCAGAGGCCGAAGATGCCCGCCCCGACAACCGTGATCTTCTTGAGTACCGCCGTCATCTAATCCCCGCGGGCCACGCCCTCGCGCCGCGGGTCCGCGCCTCCCGCAAGCCCGTCGCCGCGGCGGGCCACGATGTGCAGGCCGGAGGTCAGCAGGTCGGGCATGATGACATGGCCGAACGGCTTCAGGCGCAGCGCATGCCACAGCGCCGGTGCCGAGATCCAGGGCCGCAGAAGGATATCGGAGCTCAGCGCGGCGTCAAACTCGATCTCGAAATCGCCGCCGCGGCTGCCGAAGTTGGGAAGCGCGGCCGCCGCCTGGGGATCGAGCCGCCAGTCGATCAAGGCGACGAGCACCTTCATCACGTACAGGATGATGCGGCCGCCACCGGGCGAGCCCAGCACGGCCTCGACCCGTCCGTCGGCGTCGAGCACGATGGTCGGCGCCATGGAGCTGCGCGGGCGCTTGCCGGGGGCGACCGCGTTGGCGGCGGGGCCGCCGGAGCCGTAGGGGCGGAAGGAGAAGTCGGTCAACTGGTTGTTGAGCAGGAAGCCTGCCGCCCACACCCGCGAGCCGAAGGCCGATTCAATGGTGGTGGTCATGGCCACCGCGTTGCCGTCGCGGTCGATGATCGAGATGTGGCTGGTGCCGACGCTCTCGCGGGTGGCGTCGGCGCCCCAAGCCTGGCGTGCGAGACCCGGCGGACTGCCCGGCGGCGGCCGGCTCATCGCCTTGAACGGATCGATCAGGGCGCGGCGGTCGCGCAGATAGGCGTCGTCGAGCAGGCCCGGCGGCACGGCGACGACGTCCGGATCGCCGACATAGTGGTCGCGATCGGCATAGGCGAGCTTCTCGGCTTCCGCGATCAGGTGCAGGGCCTGCGGGCTCATCGCCGCCTCCGGGCGATTGCCGAGATCGAAGCCGCCCAGGAGCTTCAGCGCCTGCGCGATGGCGAGGCCGCCCGACGATGGCGGCCCCATGCCGCACACCTTGCGGGCGCGATAGTCGATGCACAGGGGCTCGCGCACCTTCACTTGGTAGCCGGCGAGATCGGCGAGGGTGAGGTCGCCCGGGTGGTTGGGAGCCTTGGCGGCCGCCGCGACGATGGCCTCGGCGATGGGCCCGGCATAGAACGCCGCCGCGCCGCCGTCGCGAATGGCGCGCAGGGTTGCCGCGAACTCCGGATTCTTGAGGATGGCGCCGGAGGCGACGGCATTGCCGCCCGCATCGAAGAAGACCGCGCGAGCCGCCGGTGCAAAGTTGGCCGCACCCATCCAGCGCAGCGACAGATTGAGACGGAGCGAGACCGCGAAGCCGTCCTCGGCGAGCTTGATGGCCGGCTCGAACAGGCGCGCCCACGGCAGCTTGCCGTGGCGCTGGTGGGCCATCTCGATCAGGCGGACGACACCCGGCGTCCCGATGCTGAGGCCCGAGAAGACGGCCTCGTCGAACGGCATGGGACGTCCTTGCCGCAGGAAGCGGTTGGGCTTGGCCGCAGCCGGTGCCGTCTCGCGGCCGTCATAGGTGACGAGCCGCTTGGCGGCCGCGTCCCAATTGAGCAGGAAGGCGCCACCGCCGAGCCCGGACGACTGCGGCTCGACGATGTTGAGCACCAACTGCACGGCGATAGCGGCATCGATGGCACTGCCGCCGGCCTGCAGCATCTCGACGCCTGCCGCGACGGCGAGGGGATTGGCGGCCGACACCATGTACGTGCGGGCAGTGGCCAGCCCCTTCTCGGCCGTGCCCGTCGGCGCTTCCGGCGCGATCTGGCTGCGCTGAGCGTGTGCGGGCTCGGGTGTCGCGATCGCCAGTCCGAGGCAGAGCGCGACCGCGAGCAGAGGGTGCCTGTGAGACATGATTGGGCGAGGGCTTCGTTCTCGAAGGGTGCGGGCCCGAGCCTCGCCCGCGCCGCGCATGCGGGTCAAAGGAATTCCGAGCCGCGACGGGCGGCCGCAGGGCGGGACTCATTCGACGTGGCGGCGGCCGCGCGGTTGCAATTTCAACACCTTGCTCACAGGCCGGCCGTGCGCCGCAATCTCGGACCAACTGTGACTTTCCTGTGTCTTCCATCCGCGATGGGCTGATGTATAGAAACCGTCAACAGTGTGTCCGCATTATCCACGGACGCGGGTGGTCCAGCCCGACAAGCCACTGAAACGCAACAAGCGGAGTTGAAGATGCTTCTTCGCACGATCGTGAGCCGTTGTGCCGGAATTGCCGGGCTTAGCGTGCTGGCCATGGCAGCCGCGCTGCCCGCAGTCGCCCAATCGCAGCAGAACGACCAGGTGTTCTTCCTGTGGGGCGGCGGCAATGAATGGGGCGGCGGCCGGCAGACCGTCAGCTTCAGCCCGCAGTATCCGGCCGGTCAAATCATCGTGAGCTTCGGCGACCGGCGGCTCTATCACATCGTGCGCCCCGGCCAGGCCGTGAGCTATCCGATCGCGGTCCCGCGCGACCAGAGCCGGTGGCAGGGCGCGACCAACGTGTCGATGAAGCGCGAGAACCCGTCGTGGACGCCGACGGCGGAGATGATCCGCGAGAACCCGCGGCTTCCGAGCTGGGTGCCCGGCGGCCATCCGATGAACCCGCTCGGCATTCGCGCCCTCTATCTCGGGTCGAGCACCTATCGCATTCATGGCACCGACGCCCCGTGGACGATCGGGCAGGCGGTGTCGAAGGGTTGCATCCGCATGTTCAACGAGGACGTGCTCGACCTCTACCCGAAGGTGAACGTCGGCGCCAAGGTGACGGTCACCTGGCAGAAATTCTCGAGCGCCAGCGTGGCGCGCGTCGAGGAACGGCCGGAGGAGGCCCGCCCGACGACGCGGACGCTGCCGGCACGCAAGTTCGTGCGCCGCGCGGCCGGGCTTTCGGACAGCATGTCGGCGCAATAGATCGCCGCACGGCCTCGAAGCTTTCAAGAAACGGGCGGTCCCATGGGCCGCCCGTTTTCATTTCAGACGACATCAGGTCGCGGCGTCGACATCACGAGCCGGCGAGGCACGCTTTGAGGCTGGTGGCCAGACCCCGCATCAGCGTGAAATAGAGCTCGGGGCCCTCGGTCAACGCCGTACCTTCGGGGTCGAGCGTTCCAGCCTTGGCCGCTGTCCCCTCGATCACGGACCCGGCGACCTTCGGCTCGAAGTTGGGCTCGGCGAAGACGCAGACCGCGCCGAGCTTCCTGACCTTGCTTCTCAGGGCGGACAGTCGCTTGCCGCTCGGCTGGACATCGGGGCTGGTGGTGATCGAACCCACCGCCTTCAGGCCGAACCGCTTCTCGAAATACTGGTAGGCGTCGTGGAAGACGATGAACGGCCGATCGGCGATCGGCTTCAGCGCGCCATCGAGCTCGCCGGCAAGCGCATCGAGCCTGGCGATCAGCGCATCGGCATTGGACTTGTAGCGCGCGGCCTCTCCGGGATCGCGCTCGGTGAGCACACGGGCGATCTCCTGTGTCATCGCCTTGGCGTTGGCCGGGTCGAGCCAGACGTGAGGATCGACTTCATCCTCGGCATCGTCGTCCTGTGCCACACTCTTGGCTTTGGCGCCGTGCTTGTGTCCATGCCCTTTGCCGCTCTTCTTGTCTTCGTGCTGATGCGCCTCGAAATCGCCGCCCTCGCGGCGCTCCAGCAGCGCCATCCCCGGGGCTTGCGCGAGGGTCACGAGGCGCACCGAGCTGGGCAGGGCCTTGGCGAGCTTGGCCGTGAACGGCTCGAGCCCCTCGGAGATCCGGAAAAAGACGTCGGCCTCGTTGACGCGGCGGGCATCGGACGGCTTCATCGCAAACGAGTGAGGCGACGCCGCGCCCTGGACAAGCAGCCCCGGCGTTCCTGCGCCGGTCATAACCGCGGCCACCAGCGCGTGCGCCGGCTTGCTGGTAACGACGACCTTCACTTCCGCGTGAGCGGGACAGGCCGCGAAGACGAGCAGGCCCGCCAGCGCACTCAAATCAAACGCGCGTCGTCTCACTATCATGGCGCAAATCCCTCTTCATGGGCGGGCTGCCCTCCGGCCAACCTTCGCTATCTTTGTCTTTCTTATTATGTTATAACATCACGATCAAATCAAACCTGTCGACCGCGCCTCGTTCTCGCTCCAATGCTGGCGATGGTATGTTTCGACTCGGGTAGAAGGGACGGCCCGCCGCGGCCGCCCTGTTGCGGCCGTTGGAGCCGCCGGAGACCGTCCGGGATGAAGCTTGCAACGTTCGGATCCATCTGCTGCCTGGCGGCGGCCGTGCAAGGCTTGCCGCTCGGCGGCACGGCGCTGGCGCATCCCCACGTCTGGGTCGCCGTCGAGACGACGGTCGTCTACGACAAGGGAGCCGTGGCCGCGCTCAAGCAGAGATGGGTCTTTGACGAGTTCTACAGCGCCATGGCGATCGAGGGCCTCGATACCAACAATGACGGCGTCTACGACCGCGCCGAGCTGGCCGAGCTCACCAAGGTCAATATCGAGGGACTGAAGGAGTTCAACTACTTCACGACAGCTCGGCTCGGCGAGCAGGCGCTCGAGTTCGACGCGCCGACCGAGAGCTACATGGAGTATCTTGAGGGGCCGGCGCCGGGACCCGATCCCGAGCCGCAACCGGCCGAGGCGCCCAAGGCCCAGCAAAGCTTCTGGTCCAAGCTGACGGGCGCCATTACGGGATCGAAGGACGGTCAGGGTGCAACGGCGGAAAAGCCCAAGCTGCTGTCGTTGAGCTTCACCCTGCCCCTCAAGCAGCCGGTGCTAGCCGAAGCCGAGGGGTTCCAGTTCGCGGTCCACGACACGTCGTTCTACATCTGGTTCGATCTCGCCAAGGACAAGCCGGTGCAGCTTTCGGAAGGCGCGCCGCCGGGATGCAAGGCCACCATCGCGGTGCCGCAGCGCGACGCCCAGCTCCAGCAGCAGCTCAGCGAGGCGCTCAAGCCGGGCGCCGCAGGCGTGGAGACCGGAGGCGTGGCGTTTAACTTCGGCGCAGCGAAGACGGTCGCTCTTTCATGCACAAAATGAAGGTTCTCACGGCGCTGCTGGCGCTCTTTGCCGTTCATGCGGTGCTGTTCTCTCCCCAGAGTGCGCTGGCGCAGTCCGATGCCGCCAAGCGGCCACTGTCCGGGCTCGCGGCGCCTTCGGGCGATCGCGCGCAGGCCGCCGCCAGAGCCACGCCTGCAGCCGAGCCCGCGGGCCTCGGCGCAAGGCTCTGGATGTGGGTGCTCGAAGGCCAGCGCGAGATGACCGGCGCCATGACCTCCGCGGTGCGGCAGTTGAAGACCGGCGACGCGGTCGGCTCGGCGATGGCACTGGCGGCGGTGAGCTTCTTGTACGGCATCCTCCACGCCGTGGGGCCGGGCCATGGCAAGTTCGTCATCTCTTCCTATGCGCTCGCCAACGAGAAAACCATGCGCCGCGGCATCGTGCTGTCGTTCATGGCGGCCCTGGTGCAGGCCGTGTCGGCGATCGCGATCGTCGGCGTGCTGGCGATGCTGTTCAAGGCGACGAGCCTGCAGATCCGGGCGCTCGAAGCCCATCTCGAAACGGCGAGCTGGGGGCTGATCGCGCTGTTCGGCGCGTGGCTGCTGTACCGACAGATCCACGCCCTGAGGGCGACGGCGGGGCCTGATGGCCACGGCCATAGCCATGCTCACGCGCACGGTCCCCATCATGACCACGATGGGCACCACCACCCGCACGGCGCGCACGGCCACCATCATCACGCGAGCGACCCGCATCACCATCATCACCACGACGAGGAGGCGGCCTGCGCGGCCTGCGGGCACGCGCACGTGGCGACGCCCGACCAGCTTCAGGGGGAGTGGTCGTGGGGCAAGGCGTGGTCGCTGGCGCTGTCGATCGGCATCCGCCCGTGCACCGGCGCGCTCGGCGTCCTCCTGTTCGCGCTCAGTCTCGGGCTGTTCTGGGCCGGCGTTTTCGCGACCTTCGCCATGGCGCTCGGCACCGCTATCACGGTGTCGGTGCTGGCCGCCCTGGCGGTCGGATCGCGGCAACTGGCCACCCGGCTTGCCGGGCCGGAGGGGCCGTGGGCCGGCCGCATCGCCACCGCCGCGGGCCTGACCGGCGCGGCCCTCGTGCTGGTGATGGGCGTCACCTTTTGTATTGCGTCGCTGAGCGGCCCGACGCCGCTGTAGCGCCCGTTAGGGACACTGCTTAACCAGCCGCTAACGTTATGCTCCCGCCTCGCGAACCCGCACCGTATCGTGGCGTCCAGCGCGCAGGACAGGCTTGCGCGCCGGCCGGGACGAATGAATGGCGTTGCGTGGGCTCCTTGGACTACTGCTCGTTGCAGCCCTGATCGTCCTGCCGGGCGACAGGGGGCGGGCCGCGCGTCCGCTCGAGACCGGCCCGTTGACGCTCGACAGCCGCGAACTCGTCGTGTTCGAGATCGACGGCTGCGCCTATTGCGAGCTGTTCCGGCAAGACATCCTGCCGGGCTACCTTGCCTCCCCGCGCAGCCGGACCGTGCCGATCCGTTTCGTCAACGCGGAGCGGGTCGACTTGAAGCGCCTGCCGCTCGCGAGCCCGGTCGACACCGTGCCGACCGTCATCCTCGTCAAGAATGGGCGCGAGGCCGGCCGCATCACCGGCTACACCGGCCCCGAAAACTTCTTCCGCCTCGTCTCGCATCTGCTCGGCCCGATCGACTAGAGCCATTTTTGCTGCCAGCCCGCGCTCGCAATGACGTTGTCATCGGGGCAGGGATAGGATTTGATGGCGCACGCAAGGGTGCGCCTGATCATCCGGGGGGCAATCATGGACCGGCGAACGTTTCTCCAGACGACAGGAGCCGCGGCGGCCGGGGCCGTCGCACCGGCGGCGGCCGCGCAGGCGTCCGAGCTCGTCGCGGCGCCGGCCTTGTCATCGGGGATTCGTGCGCTGACCTTCGCGACCCCATGGCCGGTCGATGTGCCGGTGTTTGGTGATGCGGCGCAGCGGATGAGGGCCCACCTCAACGCCAGCCTCGAGAGCCGATACCAGCTCATTGATGTGTCCGCCGACGTATCGCCGGCCGATGCGGACGTGAGCCTCGCGTTCGAGGATGCCCAGCGCGCCCGGCACCCGGCCTTCGCCTATTTTGCCGGCCTTCCGTTCTTTTGCGGGATGGACCCCGGCGACCTCCAGGCGTGGCTCCTGGTCGGCGGCGGACAAGCCCTGTGGGACGAGCTCAATGCCGATTTCGGCGCCAAATCTTTCGTCGCGGGACACACCGGACAACGGCCGGGGCTGTGGGCGGCCCGGCCCATTCAGGCGCTAGCCGATCTCGCGGGCACACCACTTCATGTCGCCGGCCTCGGCGCGGAGGTGGCTGCGGCGATCGGCGCGCGGCCGGTCAGCCTAGCGGCGCCAACGCTCACCGATGCCCTATCCACAGGTCGGATTGCGGCCGCAGAATGGGCGGCACCGCCGGCTGCCCTCGCGCTCGGGCTGCATCGCAGCGCCACGCACTACTACGGCCTCGGCCTCAATACCGGTGGCCTCACGCTGTCGCTGCGGCTGCAGCGGCGCCACTGGGACGCCATGAGCGCCGCCGATCAGGCGATCCTCGAGGCGGTGGCGGCGCAACAGGCGGCGCTGGCGCTCGCGGACATCCGCGGCCACGATCGCCTGGCGCGCCAAGCGATGGAACGCATGCCGGGGTTGACGGTCGATCATTTCCCGAGCGACGTGGTGACCCAGATCTCGCGCGCGGCCGACCACATCGTGGCCGATCTGGGCGCATCGTCGCCGCAGGCCCGGCGTATCCACGGGAGCTATATGGCATTCCGCAAGCTCGTGACGGGGCTCGACGCGCCCCTGGACGGCGTATCCGTCAGTTGACCGCTCGGGCCCGTGGAGCACAGGGCATGGCCGACTATGTCAGCGACATCAGACGCTACACACCTGATGTCGACGACACGGCGGCTGCAGTGATCGTCGCGCATCTCGGCATCGCGTTGAAAAGCGCGGACGCGTCGCTTGTCGCCTGCTCCTCGAAGAGCGAGTTGGTGCGAATCCGCGAAAGCTGGCTCAAAGGCAAACTCGGCCTCGCTCAGCGCGACGCCGATCTCGACAAGAGCTTGAAGGAAGTGTGCGAGCGGATGAAATCCGACACCGCCAAGCAACGTGTTACCTTCTACTACCTGTTGGCCGAGAAGCATGGAAAACTGGCCGTACTTTCCGCGTAGTGCCCTCACGGGGCCACGGCGGCGGACGACGCCGGCCGTGTTCCGTTTGCACTGCACGCGAAGCCGGTTGCATCCGGCATCCTGCCGTCCAACATTCCTTGTGAACAATGGCTGCGCGACATCGCAGCCATTGCAGTACCACTTGGCGCCGCCTAATATGTCAACAATGCTGACCTAATTTCCGAATCGTGCGAGACATCGCGGCGTCGCACGGCGGGATGCAATGAACCGAGGCGCCCCATGGCCAAGCACAGCGTCAGTCTGAGCGACAAATACGACCTCACGGAAACGCACCAGCTTTTGACGGGCTCGCAAGCCATCGTCCGGCTCGCGTTGATGCAGAAGGAACGCGACCGCAAGGCGGGCCTCAATACGGCCGGGTACGTCACCGGGTACCGGGGCTCGCCCATCGCCGGCCTCGAGGGCACGTTTCAGCGGGTGGCGGCGCTCTGCACGAAGAACGACATTGTTTTCCGCCCTGGGCTCAATGAGGACCTGGCGGCGACCGCGATCTGGGGCGCGCAGCAGGCGGAGCTCAGGGGCGAGGGCAAGTACGATGGCGTGTTCGCCATGTGGTACGGCAAGGGCCCCGGCGTCGACCGCACCGGCGACGTGTTCCGCCACGCCAACCACGCCGGATCGTCCAAGCACGGCGGCGTCCTCGTCCTGATGGGCGACGACCATACCTGCGAGAGCTCGACCTCGGCGCACCAGTCCGAGTTCGCCATGGTCGACTTCATGATCCCGGTGCTCAATCCGTCGGGCGTGCAGGAGCTGCTGGACTACGGCCTCTACGGCTACGCGCTGTCGCGGTTCGCGGGCGTGTGGGTGGGCCTCAAGTGCGTCAAGGACAACATCGAATCGACATCGACCTGCGATGGGCGCATCGACCGCATCCAGATCAAGCTGCCGGCGGACTTCCAAATGCCGGCGGGCGGGTTGAACATCCGCCTTGGCGACCAGCCGCTCGCCAAGGAGGCGCGCCTTCACGACTTCAAGCGCGCGGCGATTCTCGCCTTCAGCCGCGCCAACAAGCTCGACCGCGTAATCATGAGCGGCGGGCCCAACCCGAAGATCGGCATCATCTCCACCGGCAAGAGCTATCTCGATACGCGCCAGGCGCTCGATGCCCTCGGCATCGACGAGGTGCGCGCCAATGAGCTCGGCATCCGCCTTTACAAGGTTGCGATGACCTGGCCGCTCGAGTCCCAGGGCATCAAGGCTTTTGCGGAGGGCCTCGACCTCATCCTCATCGTGGAGGAGAAGCGCTCGCTGATCGAGACGCAGGTCAAGGAGCAGCTCTTCGACGTGCCGAACCGCCCGCGCGTGCTCGGCAAGCGGGATGAGAACGAGAACTGGCTGTTTCCGGCCAAGGGGGCGCTCGAGCCCAACGACGTCGCCATCGTGCTCGGCGAGCGGCTGATCAAGGCGGGTCTCGGCGGCGAGGGCATGAAGTCGCGGGTCGCCGAGCTCAAGCGGCTCAAGGGCAACAAGCCGGAAGCCCCCGAAGCGTTCCTGCGAACCCCCTATTTCTGCGCGGGCTGCCCGCACAATTCCTCCACCGTTGTGCCGGAAGGATCGCACGCCTATGCGGGCATCGGCTGCCACTACATGGCGCAGTGGATGGACCGGTCGACCGAGGGCTTCACGCAGATGGGCGGCGAGGGGGCCAACTGGGTCGGCGAAGCGCATTTCTCGAAACGCCGCCATGTTTTCCAGAACCTAGGCGACGGCACCTACCTGCATTCGGGCTCGCTGGCGATCCGCGCGGCCGTCGTGGCGAACGTCAACGTCACGTTCAAAGTGCTCTACAACGACGCGGTGGCGATGACTGGCGGGCAGAGCCTCGATGGCGGGCTCACGGTGCCGCAACTCGTCACGCAGATCCTGGCCGAGGGCGTCAAGAAAGCGGTCATCGTCACCGACGAGCCGGGCAAGTACGGGACGGGCGCCGGCATTCCCGCGGACGTCGCGGTCTTTCATCGGCGCGATCTGATGGCGGTGCAGAAGGATCTCGCCGAGACGGACGGCGTCACCGCGCTGATCTACGACCAGACCTGCGCCGCGGAGAAGCGGCGCAGGCGCAAACGCGGCGAGTTCCCCGACCCCAATAAGCGCGTCTTCATCAATCCGGAGGTCTGTGAAGGCTGCGGAGACTGCGGCAAGAAATCGAACTGCGTCGCGGTGCTGCCGCTCGAGACCGAGCTCGGTCGCAAGCGCGCGATCGACCAGTCGGCCTGCAACAAAGACTTTTCCTGCCTCGAGGGCTTCTGCCCGAGCTTTGTCAGCCTGCACGGCGCCAAGGTGAAGAAGGCGAAGGGCGCCAGCCGCGACGCCGGTGTGCCGGCCATGCTGGCGAGCCTGCCCGAGCCTTCGCTGCCGGCGCTCGACAAACCCTATTCGATGATCGTCAACGGCGTCGGCGGCACTGGCGTGGTGACCGTGTCGGCGGTGCTGGCGCAGGCGGCCCATCTCGAAGGCAAGGGCTTCGGCGCCATCGACATGGCGGGCCTTGCCCAGAAGGGCGGCGCCGTCGCCTGTCACATGCGCGTGGCGCGCGCCTCCGAGGATATCCACGCGATCCGGGTCGGCATCGCCGCGGCCGACGTCATCCTCGGCGGCGATCTGGTGGTGACGGCCTCGAACAAGATCCTCGAGGCCGTTCAGCCGGATCACACCGCGGTGGTGATGTCGACCTACGAGATGACGACCGGCGATTTCACGCGCAACAGCACTCTGACGGTGCCCGGCGGCAAACTCACGGCGGCCATCTCCGAGCGGGTGCGCACGGGCCGACTGTTTGCGGTCGACGCCCACGCGTACGCGCTGGCGCTGTTCGGTGATTCGATCGCGTCCAACATGTTCCTCGTCGGAGTCGCCTATCAGCTCGGATACATTCCCATCGGCGCCGCTGCAATCGAGCAGGCCATCGAGCTCAACGGCGCGGCGGTCGAGATGAACCGGCAGGCGTTCCGGTTCGGCCGGCTCGCCGCGCACGACACGGCCGCACTCGACCGGCTCCTGCGTCCCAAGGCCGCCGCGGCAGCGGCTCCGCAAACCTTCGAGCAATTGGTGGCCTCGCGCGCCGAGCGTCTGGTGGCTTATCAGGACGACGCGCTCGCCGAGCGCTATCGCAGCAAGGTGATGGCCATCGCCGCGCTCGAGAAGGAGAAGGTCTCCGGCCGCACCGGCCTGTCGGAGGCGGTGGCACAGGCCTACTACAAGCTGCTCGCCTACAAGGACGAGTACGAGGTGGCGCGCCTCTACACCGACGGCACGTTCGAGCGCCAGATTGCCGAGCAGTTCGACGGGGTGACGCGGATCGAGTTTCACCTCGCGCCACCGTTCCTCGCCCGGTTCCACAAGGACAAGCTCACCGGCCACCCGCGCAAGGTACGACTCGGCGGCTGGATGCTGCCGGTGTTCCGGCTGCTGGCCAAAGGCAAGCGCCTGCGGGGAACGCCCTGGGATGTCTTCGGATATGCGGCCGAGCGCCGCCGCGAGCGGCAGATGATCACCGACTACGAGGCCGTACTGGCCGAGATCACCCAGCGCCTGTCGCCGGCGACCTACGGGACCACCGTGGCGCTCGCCGGCCTGCCGATGGACATCAAGGGTTTCGGGCACATCAAGCACGCCAACTGGGAGACCGCGAAAAAGCGCGAGGCCGAGCTGCTGGCAGAGCTGCGCAACCCGACACCCGTAAAGGTTGCGGCGGAGTAGCGCGCCGGCAGCGGCCGTGCTCCGGCGGTGGATGAGGGGCTGGCGCACATTGTCACCCCCATGGGCGTGCGCCAAAATCCCGGCCGGCGCATCGCCTACCTGACGTGCGTTCAGCAATCACCAGATCCGGGCAACGTTCATGGCCGGCCTGCTCAGACCCGTCACTGCGTTGCTCATCGCGTCGGCGATCCTGCTGATGGGCAACGGCCTGCTCGGCGTCCTCCTGCCGTTGCGGGCCGATCTCGAGCACTTCACCCGACCTGAGGTTGGCCTCATGGGGTCGGCCTACTATGCCGGGCTGATGACGGGCTGCCTGCTCGCGCCGCTGATCATCGCGCGGGTGGGCCATATCCGCGCGTTCGTCGCGTTCACGGCGAGCGCCACCATCACGCCCCTTTTGCACCCGCTATGGGTCGATCCGATCGCGTGGTCGGCGCTGCGGGCGCTCAACGGGGTGTGTTTCGCCGGCCTGTTCATGGGAATCGAAAGCTGGCTCACGAGCGCTTCATCGGGGGAAACCAGGGGCCGCGTGCTCGCCTCTTACACGCTGGTCAATCTCACCGTGGTCACGGTGGGGATGCAGATGACCTCGCTGATGAGCCCCAAAAGCTATGAGCTGTTCTCGCTCGTCGCCATTCTCTATTCGCTGGCCGCCGTGCCGGTGGCGCTGACCCTGACGCCGGCGCCACCGGCACCGACTTCGGCCAAGCTGCGGCTCGCGTGGCTGTTCAGCGTGTCGCCCGCGGCCGTGCTCGGATGCTTTTTCACCGGCATGGCCAATGGCGGCTTCTGGACACTCGCTCCGCTCTACGGCCTCAGCGCCGGGCTGTCGCTCGCCGACGTCGCTACTTTCATGACGATCACGGTGCTCAGCGGTGCGGCCAGCCAGTGGCCGATCGGCTATCTGTCCGATCGGCTGGGGCGGCGGCCGCTGCTCATCGCCGTCGGGCTCTCCGCCGCGGTCGCGGGCATCGGCCTGTACCTGTTCAGCGCCGCAGGGGCGACCACGATTTTCGCGCTGGCGGCGCTCTACGGGATGTCAGCCTTCCCGGTCTACACCCTCTGCGTGGCGCACGCGAACGACCTCGTGCACAAGAAGCGCGCCGTGGAGGTATCGAGCGGCCTGCTGCTAACCTTCTCGATTGGGGCGGTCATCGGACCTTTGATGGCCTCGTTCGCCATGAGCCTGCTCGGCTACGGCGCGCTGTTCCTTCACTCGGCGGTGGCGCACAGCCTGATCGCCGGCGTCATGGTGTTGCGTGCGCGCCTGCGCCCGAAACTGCCGGCCGAACGGCAGGAGGGTCATGTGGTGGTGCCGCGCACAACGCCGGCCGTCTTCGAGCTCGACCCGAGATCCGAGGGGCCACAACGCAACGGACCGGCGCCGGTCGGCGACGACGTCGCGCCGGCGCCCCAGCCGGGCGTCTCAGTTCGCGCTCGCTAGGCCCTTCACCCACGCCTCGAATTGCACGTGGCATTTCTGGCTGTGCAGAACCCGGGCGGTGTCGTCTGCGTTCGGCAGCGGATCGATGACGCGCAGTTGGATCTGGCGCATGCGCTGCGTTTGATCGGGGAGCACCATCGCAAATTTACCGGTCCGCACGGCGATTGCATCCGGCCACGGCGCCTCGGCCTGGCCCGCCGCAAACTCGACGTCCACCTTCTTGGTCGTCTGAACATCGACCAGCGTGAGCTTGGGAAGCTGCTCGGACTTGCCGCGGGCCAGCCTCAGCACCGCGCCCTTCTTGATACAGATGTCGCCCTCGGCATCGATCGGCACCCGGTCCCAGGAGAAGCCGACCGGCGTCCGCGGCTTGGCGGAGGCGTCGATGCGCGCGCTGCGCGTCGCACCCAAGGATTGGCTCGAGCCGCCGCCCGACAGCACGCCGGCCACCTGATCCCACAACGCTTTATTCACGGACTGGCCCTGTGAGATATCCTTCACCGGCCGCTTGACCGGGCCGGCCAGCGTGGTCGTCGATCCTGACGGAAGCATGAGGACCACGCGCTGGCCTGGCGCGATCTCGAGCGTGGTCGAATCGCTCAGCGTGCTGCCGCGTTTGACGGCGGGCGCCGTCGAATCGAGGACGAGAACATCGGCCTTGGCCGCACCGGGCGCGAAAGCCACGCCAAAGAGGCACGCCGCCACCGTCGCCGCACCTGAAAAGGTCTGCTTTGTCATCGTGATACTCCGCGCGTCGCCCCAACATTCTTGCCGCCTTTCAGCTCGGCGGCGATCTGATCAATGAATGCCTTCCATTTTCCTTCGTTGACGGCCTCACCCCGAGTGATGTCCGCCACTTTCGCCTTGTAGGCGCCGAAGATCTCCTGAGTCTGCCCACCCGGGCGCAATATCCTAATCTTTCTGCCCGGCGGAATCTCGATGCGTTGATGATCAGCAATGCGATCGCCGCGCTTCAAAGCCGGCACGGTCGAATCCAACACGAGAATATCGCTAGATGCCGGCGCGGGAAATACTCCACGGACGAACGCACAGGTCGCGAGGCCCGCAGCGGCAACGTGCAGCGACGTCATGGCGAACCTCCCTTGAGACGTTGATAAAGCCAGGTTGCGCGGCCGACGGCCAATCCGCCCAGCACCGAGCCGAACCAGGCGATCGTGACGGGCGTATAGGGCAGCACGACCCGCCAGCGCCAGAACACCAGCAAGTCCACGGCGATCAGCACCGCGGTGGCGCCACCTCCGAGCATCCAACTGAAGCCGTGCTGATGGAAGGTCCATCCGAGGTAGAACCCGAGCAGTGCGACAATGAACAAGACCGGCGCATGGAGCGGCTCGATGATCCGCCGGCCATCGAGCATCTGCGCGAGAACTTGGGCGTGAATGAACACGCCATGGACCTGATTGCTGTTGTTGTCACCGTCGTCGGCCGACAGCGGAATGCGATGGCGGTCACGATCGGCAAAACGTCCGCCGATCAGGACTAGGCGATCCCGGAAGAACGGCTCGATCGCCACGATGGGCGACTCGCCGATCAAATCATCGGCGTTGATGGTGAAAAACGCATCGCTGCCGTTCTGTGCCCGCCGCAACCACGCGATGCGGCCGGTCGGATCGGGGTCGTTGGCGCCATCGACGGAGGCGATCATCGCTGGAAAGCTCGACGGCAGCGCTCCGTCGGGAGCCGGCCCCAGCTTCCAGCGCACGACGTCGTCGCGATCCTTGTCCAGATTGACATAGCCGGCGGGCCGCCCGACGCGCCGCAGGAATTCCTCCTGGTATTGGCGCTCGTCATCGTGGAGCTCGGCCCGGCTATCGCCGGCGGCAATGACGATCCGCGCCCGGGCCCGCCGCAACGCGGCAATCAGGGCATCGTCCTTGGTCGTCTCGGTCGGCTTGTAGAAGACGATGTCGAGACCGATGGCCTTGACACCAATCGCATCGAGCTTGTCGACGAGTCTGGCCAGCAGCCCGCGGTCGACCGGCGAGCTGTAGGGCTCCTTGCGCAGCGTGCGCTCGTCGATCATGACCAGCGCGACGCGGGGATGCTGGTCGGCCAGGCGATCGGACAACACGCCGGTGCGCCAGTCGGAGAGGTTGTGCTCGAAGCGCAGCGCGCGGGGATAGAACGTGTTGAGGAGGACCAGAAGACTCGCGAGGATGGCCGCGAAGACGACGCCGCCCCCGAAACGCGCCGGGCGAAATGCGGTCCGTGAACGTTGTGACGCGCCGGCCTCGATCATCTGCGGTTGCGCCTCCCGATGGGGACGCTAGCCAACGCGTGAGACATTCACAAGGCACACCCGCATGTCCTAGGGTGCTGCAGCTCTTGGCGCGTCGACATCGGGCAACAGCCGACGTTGAAATGCGAAGAAAAGCGAAACAACAAGCAGCCCGGCCGCAAGCCCGGCGGAGGTTCGAGATCGATGAGCAAGAACGCCAATCTCTACGCGACGCTGGAAGCGCGTTTTCAAGCCGCCGGCCAACGCACGGCGTTCGAACTTGCCGATGGAACGGAGATCTCCTACGCCGCCCTGGCCGAGAACGTTGCGCGAACTGCAAATGCGCTGGCAGCGCTCGGCGTGAAACCCGGCGACCGGGTGATGGCCCAGGTCGAGAAATCGCTTCCCAACGTCTATCTCTATTTGGCGACGCTCAAAGCCGGCGCGGTCTACAATCCGCTCAATGCGGCCTACACCGCTGCAGAACTCGACTATTTCATGAGTGATGCGGAGCCGCAGCTCCTGGTGGTGCCGGGCGACCGGCTCGCCACCGTCGAGCCGATCGCGACCGCACGGAAGGTGCCGCGGCTGGCGACGCTCGACAACGACGGCACGGGCTCGCTGGTCGAGCTGGCCAAGACACAATCGCCGCACCACGTGACGGTCGCGCGGGAGCCTGACGACCTCGCCGCGCTGCTCTACACCTCGGGCACGACGGGGCGATCGAAAGGAGCGATGATCACCCATCGCAACCTGGGGTCGAACGCCGAGGTTCTGCATCGATACTGGGGATTTCGCGAGAGCGACGTGCTGCTGCACGCGCTGCCGATTTTTCACGTGCACGGCCTGTTCGTCGCACTCAACACCGCGTTTCTCAATACGTCGCGCATTCTGTGGCTGCCGCGCTTCGATCTCGAGCAGGTCATGCGGTTTCTGCCGCGCGCGACCGTCATGATGGGCGTGCCGACCTTCTACACACGGCTGCTCGGGCACCCCGCGTTCGGTCCGGATCACTGCCGCGGCCTGCGCCTGCTGATTTCCGGGTCGGCGCCGCTGCTGGCCGAGACACACAATGAGTTCACGGCGCGCACCGGACACAAGATCCTCGAGCGCTACGGCATGACGGAGGCCGGCATGATCACCTCGAACCCCTGGCAGGGTGGGGAGCGCATCGCCGGCACCGTCGGCTACGCCCTCCCCGACATCTCGGTGCGCATCGCCGATCCGGAGGGCCGGGCTCTCGGTACCGGGGAGGTCGGCGTGCTCGAGGTGAAGGGCCCCAACGTGTTCGCCGGCTACTGGCGCAATCCGGAGAAGACGCGAGAAGACTTTCGTTCCGACGGCTACTTCATCAGCGGCGATCTCGCCACCATGGGCAAGGACGGCCGGATCACGATCGTCGGCCGCGCCAAGGACCTGATCATCTCTGGCGGCTTCAACGTCTATCCGAAGGAAATCGAGCAGGAGCTCAACGAGCTGCCGGGGGTCTCGGAATCGGCAGTCGTCGGTGTGCCGCATCCGGACTTCGGCGAGGGCGTGGTGGCGATCGTCACCCCCGCGGCTGGCGCCAAACCACCCACCGAAGCCGAGATCATCGGCTCGCTCGCCATGCGTCTTGCGAAATTCAAGCTGCCGAAACGGGTTTTCGTGGTGGCGGACTTGCCGCGCAATGCGATGGGCAAGGTGCAAAAGAACGAGCTGCGAAACAAGTTCGGCGCGATCTTCGCGAAGGACTAGTTGGACGTTGCCGTCAGCCGTAGGCGCGCTCGTCGGCGATGACCTTGCCGTCATTGGGCAATGTGCCAGGCGCGCTCAGCTCCACGTCGCCCTTGAGCTTGGTGAGCTGCTGCAGCGTCTCGGCGATGCGCACAGCCAGGGCGGCCGCATCAGCGGTGGGCGCCTCGGCCTTGAGGATCATGGTGTCCTGCTCGCCGGCGCGGCCGACGACCAGCCGTACGCGGCCAAGCTCGGGGTGGCGCTTGGCGAGGGCTGCAATCTGCTCCGGATGGACGAACATACCCTTGACCTTGGTGGTCTGGTCGGCGCGGCCGAGCCACCCCTTGATGCGCATGTTGGTGCGGCCGCACGGCGATTGACCGGCAAGCACGGCCGACAGGTCGCCGGTGCCCAACCGGATCATCGGGTAGTCGCGGTTGAAGGAGGTGACGACGATCTCTCCGACGTCGCCCTCGGGGACGGGATCGCCGGTGCCGGGTCGCACGATCTCGACGATCACGCCCTCGTCCACGATCATGCCGTCGAGCGCCGCGCTCTCGTAGGCAACAGTACCAAGGTCGGCGGTGGCGTACATCTGGAACACGTCGATCCCGCGATCCTTGTACTCCTTGCGCAGCGACGGGAAGAGCGCTCCGCCCGATACCATGGCTCGCTTGAAGCACGAGACGTCGCGGCCGGCCTCACGGGCCTTGTCGAGCAGGATCTTGAGATAGTCGGGGACGCCGACATAGGCCGTCGGCAGCAATTGCGTGATCGCCTCGAGCTGCTGCTCGGTGTTGCCCGGCCCGGCGGCAATGACCGTGCACCCCAACGCCCGGGCGCCGGCATCTAGAACCCAGGCGCCGGGGGTCAAGTGATAGGCAAAGGTGTTGTGGACAACATCGCCCTTGCGAAAACCCGCGGCGTAGAGCGCGCGTGCCGAGCGCCACCAATCCTCGCCGCGGCCCTCCGGCTCGAAGATCGGACCGGGCGACATGAAGATGCGGCCGACGCCGGCCGGCTCGGTCGTTGCGAAGCCGCCAAACGGCGGGCGCTTGGCCTGTAGATCCTTCAGCGCCGACTTGCGCAACACCGGGAGCGTCGCCAGTGCGGCACGCGAGTTGACCGCCTGGAGATCGATGCCGGCCAGATGCTCGGCCCAGCCGGGCGCCCGCTCGACGGCCCGTTGCAAGAGCCCCGGCAACAGATTGAACTGGGCCAGCTCCCGCTGCTGGGGATCGCGCGTCTCGAGGTGATCGAATGAGTCAACGGTCATGGCAGGTCCGATGAGGGCGACGAAACGCGAACAAGGCCCGGGCGGTGTAGTCAAAGTTCAGACGGAGCGCAATATCAGGCCAGCCACCGCTTGCGGCGCTTGTAGGATTTGACATCGCGGAAGCTTTTGCGATCGGCACCGCCGACGCCGAGGTAAAACTCCTTGACGTCCTCGTTCTCGCGCAAGTCATTCGCCTCGCCGTCCATCACCACGCGGCCATTCTCAAGGATGTAGCCATAAGTGGCATAGCGCAGGGCGACGTTGGTGTTCTGCTCGGCGAGAAGGAAGCTCACCTGCTCCTTCTGGTTGAGATCCTTCACGATCTCGAAGATCTCTTCCACGATCTGCGGGGCAAGGCCCATCGACGGCTCGTCGAGAAGGATCATGGTCGGCCGCGACATCAGCGCCCGCCCGATAGCGCACATCTGCTGCTCACCGCCCGAGGTGTACCCGGCCATGGAGCCGCGCCGCTCGCGCAACCTTTTGAAATAGGTGTAGACCATCTCGAGATCGCGGGCGATCTCGGCGCGCCCCTCCTTGCGCGTGAAGGCGCCGGTGAGGAGATTTTCCTCGATCGTCAGGTGGCCGAAACAGTGACGGCCCTCCATGACCTGGATGCAGCCCCGGCGCACGAGATCGTTCGGGGTCAGCCCGTCGACGCGCTCGCCCTTGAAATGGATGGAGCCCTTGGTGACCTCGCCGCGCTCGGAGCGCACGAGGTTGGAAATCGATTTCAGCGTCGTCGACTTGCCGGCACCGTTGGCCCCCAGCAAGGCGACGATGCCGCCCGTCGGCACGTCCAGCGACACGCCCTTCAGAACGAGGATGACGTGATTGTAGATCACCTCGATGTTCTTGATCGAGAGGATCGGCTTGGCCGGATCGACCTGAGCTGCCGGCGCGGCGGGCGACATGAGCGTGTTTTCCGATGCCTGCAATTTTTCGGTTTTGTGTCGATCGGGAGGCGGTGCGGCCGCCTCCCGATCGATAGCGTGTGCCCGTGCGGGGCTCAGCTTTCCTTCGAGCAGTCGCGCGGGGTGATCTTCTTCTCGGCGGCATACTTGGCCGCAGTGTCCTTGACCATCGGGTCGAGGATCGAGAGGTCGGCCTTGTAGTAGTCCGAGATGATCTTCCACTCCTTGCCGTCCCACTGATGGACGCGGGCCTCATCGGCACCCTGGTGGTCCTGGCAGCTGAACTTGATCGGCTTCAGCATGCCCTCGAAGCCCAGCTCCTTGATGCGGGCCGCCGAAAGATCGAGATTCTCGAAGCCCCAGCGGACTTGCTCGCCGGTCAACGGCTTGTTGCCGAACTTCTTCTGCGCGGTGCGGATCGCCTCGACGCCGAGCATCGAATTGATGATGCCGCGGTTGTAGAGTACCTGAGCGAAGGTGTCCTTGCCGGCCGACTTGTCCTTCGAGATGACGAACTTGTCGAGATCGGCATGTACGGGAAACTTGCCGGCGCCGTGCTGCAACAGCAACGACTTGTAGCCCACCGATTGATCGCCGGCAGGGGTCACATCGGGTTCGGCGCCCGACCACCATACGCCGATCATCTTGTCGCGCGGGAACGCGACGGCCGCGGCCTCCTTGATCGCGGTCGAGTTCATCACGCCCCAGCCCCAGAGCAGGACATAGTCGGGACGGTCCTGACGGATGGCCAGCCACTGCGACTTCTGCTCGACACCCGGATGGGTGACCGGGATGGCCTTGAAGTCAAACCCGTCCTTCTTGGCGCGAGCCTCGAGCGCGGGGATCGGCTCCTTGCCGTAGGGACTGTCGTGATAGACGAGGCTGATCTTCTTGCCCTTCAGCTTGTCGAAGCCGCCGAGCTCCTTGGCGACATGTTGGATCGCGACGTCAGCGGCCGTCCAATAGCTGCCGACCGCGATGAAGTTCCACGGGAACACGGCGCCATCCTTGCTCTCGGAGCGGCCGTAGCCCAACGTCAGCAGCGGAATCTTGTCGCCTGGAACCTTCTCGGTCAGCGCGAACGTGATGCCGGTGGAGAGCGGCGAGAAATAGCCGGCCCCGGTCGGGCCTTTGCCCTTCAGGCGCTCGTAGCATTCCACACCCTTGTCGGTGGCGTAGCCCGTCTCGCACTCCTCCGAGACGATCTTGACGCCGTTGATGCCGCCGTCCCGCTCGTTGATGAGCGTCCAGTAGTCGGCGACGCCGTTGGCGAACGGGATGCCGTTGGGCGCATAGGGGCCCGTGCGATAGACGAGCGAGGGCAGGAACTGCTCGTTCTGCGCCGACGCGGGGACGGTGCTCGCCATTCCGCCAACAGCAAGCGCCGCCAAGCCAAGTGTCAATCGAACCATTCGTCTTCCTCCTTAGAGTGTCCCGAGGGTCAGTATTCCGGGACGACCAGTTGCGCGCCTTATTGATTGTCGACGGAGGCCGTCGCAGCGCCTTGCGACCTCCGGCATCTCATGCCGCGATCCCTCTTAATAGGGGTACGGCCAGAGTCTCAACTTCTCCTTCGCGGTCGACCAGAGCCGCGCGAAACCGTGCGGCTCGACAATGAGCAGGTAGCAGATGAGGGCGCCGGTAAGGATGAAGACCAGGAGCGACACCGTCTCAACGGAAATGGGAATGCCAAGCGCATGCGGGACCTGATCGAGCATGATCGGCAGGATCAGAATGAAGGCGGCGCCGAGGAACGACCCCAGGATGGAGCCCAGCCCGCCGATGATGACCATGAACAGCAGTTGCAGCGAGCGATCGATCGAGAAGGCGAGCGGCTCCCACGAGCCCAGATAGACGAAGGCCCACAGCGCGCCGGCGACGCCGACGATGAACGAAGAGACGGCAAACGCCGACAGCTTGGCATAGAGCGGGCGGATGCCCATCAGCTCGGCGGCAATGTCCATGTCGCGGATGGCCATCCACTGGCGGCCGATGCTGCCGCGGACGAGATTCTTGGCGAGAAATGCGAATGCCGTGACAAAAGCCAGGCAGAGCAGATAGCGCTCGATCGGCGAGTGCGCGACCCAGCCGAAAAAGTTGAGCTCGGGCGCGTTCACGGATCCGGACGGGGTGTAGTTGGTAAACCACTTCACCCGCGCGAAGACCCAATCGAAGAAGAACTGCGCCGCGAGTGTCGCCACGGCCAGATAGAGGCCCTTGATGCGCAGCGAGGGGATGCCGAACAGGATGCCGACCAGAGCTGAGACGCCGCCGCCGAGGAGGATCGAGAACAGCAGCGGGATTTCCGGCAGGCGCAGCGCGAAGTTGTAGGCGGCATACGCGCCGATCGCCATGAACGCGCCGCTTCCAAGCGAGATCTGGCCGCAGTAACCGATGAGAATGTTCACACCGATCGCGGCGAGCGACAGGATCAAGAAAGGTATGAGGATCGCGCGGAGCAGATAGTCGCTGCCGAAGGGCCAGACGTGCAACGCGGACAGCAGCGGAATGCCAATGAACGCAAACGCAAGCAGGAGATTGAGGGCGATGCGATCCTGGCGGATCGGGAAGATCGCCATGTCCTGTTGGTAGGTGGTCTTGAACTGGCCGGCCTCGCGATAGAGCACGCGTGTCGCCTCCTCAAATTCGCTCGATGATGCGCTCGCCGAACAGGCCCTGCGGCCGGAAGAGCAGAACGGCCAATGCCAGCACGTATGCGAACCAATATTCGATGCCGCCGCCGATGTGGGGTCCCAGGTAGACCTCGGCCAGTTTTTCTCCGGCACCGATGATGAGACCGCCGATGATGGCGCCGGGCACCGAGGTGAAACCGCCGATGATCAGAACGGGCAACGCCTTCAGCGCGAGGAAGGTGATGGAAAACTGCACGCCTAGCTTGGTGCCCCACACGGTCGCCGCCACCAGCGCGACGAGCCCGGCCACCAACCAGACGACGAACCAGATCCAACTGATCGGAATGCCGACGGATTGCGCTGCAGCGTGATCGTCGGCCACGGCCCGCAGGGCGCGGCCGGTTTTGGTGTTCTGGAAGAACACCGCGAGACCGGCGACCAGAATGCCGGCGATGACCCCGCCCCACACGTCGAGCTTGTTGACCAGGATGCCGCCCGGAAACACGCTCTCCAATAGGAACCAGGCGTCGGTCGGGAACAACCGCAGGGGGTAGACATCGGAGCCGAACAGGAGCTGGGCCGCGCCTTCGATGATAAATGTCGCCCCGATGGTCGACATGAACAGGGTCAGACCATCCTGGTTGACCAGCGGACCCAGCACGAACCGCTCGATCAGCCATGCCGTGATGGCCATGACAACCGCGGCGAAGAGCAGCCCAAGAAGAACGGCGCCCCACACGGGGAACCCCTTGGCGACGAAGACGTCGAGCGAGCGCACGAGTGCCAAGCCCGCCAGCAGCACCATGGCGCCCTGGGCAAAGTTGAAGACGCCGGAGGCCTTGAAGATGAGGACGAAGCCGAGGGCGACAAGCGAATAGAGGACGCCCGAAAGCAGTCCGCTCAACAGAACCTCGATAACTGGACCCAGACTTGCCACGCCCGCTCCTAGTGCGCCACGCCGAGATAGGCCTCGATCACGCGCTGATTGCCTTGAACCTCTTCCGGTGTGCCGTCGGCGATCTTCTCGCCGTAGTCGAGGACGACCACCCGGTCGGATAAGTCCATCACCACGCCCATGTCGTGCTCGATCAGGGCGATGGTGGTGTTGAACGCATCGTTGACCGTCAGCACGAAGCGGCTCATGTCCTGCTTCTCTTCGAGGTTCATGCCGGCCATCGGCTCGTCGAGCAGCAGCAGCTCCGGCTCCATGGCCAGCGCGCGGCCGAGCTCGACGCGCTTTTGCAGACCGTAGGGGAGCTTGCCCACCGGAGTCTTGCGGATGTGCTGGATCTCGAGGAAGTCGATGATCTCCTCGACCTTCTTGCGGTGCCTGACTTCCTCCCACAGCGCGGGCCCGTAACGCATGAGCTGGGCCAGCATGCCGCGGCGCATCTTCAGCGTGCGGCCGGTCATGATGTTGTCCAGGGTCGACATGCCCTTGAAGAGGGCGACGTTCTGGAAGGTGCGGGCGATGCCCTGGCTGGCGGCGATGTAGGGGCGCATTTCGCGGCGCTTGGCGCCTTTAAAAACGATTGTGCCCTTCTGCGGATGATAGAAGCCGTTGATAACGTTCAGCATCGACGTTTTGCCGGCGCCATTGGGGCCGATGATGGCGCGGATCTCGCCCTTACGGATATCGAAGGACACATCCCGTATGGCGCGTACGCCGCCGAACGACAGCGACACATTCTCGACAGCCAAAATGACGTCGCCGATCCGGCGGCCGGCGGGCGCCGCAGGAGGCTCGACATCCGCCTTCATTCGGCAGCCTCCCTGAGGGGTTGGGCAGCACTTCCATAGCTCGGCATGTCGACGATGCGCATGTCACCCTCGATGCGCCCGGTACGGCCGTCCTCGAACACCACCTCGACGGAGATGCTGGCGTCGGAGGAGCCGTCGTACAGGGCTTTGACGAGCGGGGCGTAGCGGTCGGCAATAAAGGCGCGGCGCACCTTCTGCGTGCGCGTCAGCTCGCCGTCGTCGGCATCGAGCTCCTTGGGCAGAATGAGGAATCGCTTGATCTGGGACGCGGCGACCTGCGCCTCCGCCGCCAGGGCGCGGTTCACCTCGTCCACCCGGCGGCGCACCATGTCCTCGACCTGGGGGTGCTGCGCGAGCTCCTGATAGCTTGCATAGAGGACGTTGTTGCGCTCGGCCCAGCTGCCGACACTGACGAGATCTATGTTGATGAACATCGTCACGTAGTCGCGGCCATGACCGAAGGCGACCGCCTCCTTCACCTCGGGATAGAATTTGAGCCGGTTCTCCAAATATTTCGGCGAGAAAAGCGCGCCGCTGTTGAGGCGACCGACGTCCTTCGCGCGATCGATGATGCGCAGATGACCGCGGCTGTCGAGGAAGCCGGCATCGCCCGTGCGCACCCAGCCGTCGGCCGTCTTGGTCTCGGCCGTGGCCGCGTCATTCTTGTGGTACTTGAGGAAGACGCCCGGGCTCTTGAACAGAACCTCGCCACTCTCGGCGATCTTGATCTCGACGCCAGGCCCCGGCTTGCCGACGGTCTCGGGATACACCTCGCCATCCGGCTGCAGCGTGATGTACACGCTCGCTTCCGTCTGCCCATAGAGCTGCTTCAGGTTGATACCGAGCGAGCGGTAGAAGCGGAACAGCTCCGGGCCGATCGCCTCGCCCGCGGTGTAGCCAACCCGCAGCCGGGTGAAGCCCATGCGGTTGCGCAGCGGGGCATAGACAAACTTGTCACCGAGCCAGTAGAGCACGCGATCCTTGAGCGAGACCGGCTGACCGTCCAGGATGCGCTCGCCTGCCCGTCGCGCAACGGCGAGGGATTTGTGGAACATCCACTTCTTGAGGCGCCCGGCGTCCTCCATGCGCACCATGATCTGGGTGAGCATGCTCTCGAACACGCGCGGAGGCGCGAAGAAGTAGGTCGGCGCAATCTCGCGGCGGTCCTCGATGATGGTTTCAGGCCCCTCCGGACAGGCCGCGCACAAAGCGCCGGCGAAGACCTGGCCATAGGAGAAGATGTGGTCGCCGACCCAAGCCATCGGGAGATAGGCAAACAGCGTATCGTTCGGCGTGAAGTTGTCGAAGGCGTTGCCGTTCTGGCCGGAAATGACGATGTTGTCCTGGGTCAGGACAACACCCTTCGGCTTGCCCGTGGTGCCCGAGGTGTAGAGCATGACGGCAACGTCACTGCCTTTGCCCTGGGCGATCTCGCCGAGCCACCACTCCTCGGTGCGGGGTTCCTTCTTCAGCTCCGCGCGGCCGAGAGCCTGGATCTCCTCGATCGAATGAAGGCGGCTGTGGTCGTAGTGCTGGAGGCCCCGGGCATCCTCATAGACCACGCGGCGCAACGTCAAGACCGACTCGGCCATGCCGAGGACCTTGTCGACCTGCTCCTGATCCTCGACGATGGCGAATGAAACTTCGGCATGCGACAGGACGTAGGCGATCTCCTCCGCAATTCCGTCCTGATAGACGGGAACAGGGATGGCGCCGAGGCTCTGAACCGCGGCGAACGCCCAGTAGAGGCGTGGCCGGTTACCCCCGATGATCGCAGCGGATTCGCCCCGCTTCAGCCCCGCCACATAGAGGCCGATGGCCAGATCGCGGATCTCGTTCCTGGTCTCGGCCCAGGTCCACGTCTGCCATATGCCGAAGGCCTTCTCCCGATACGCCGGGCGCGCGGCGTGCTCGCGCGCGTTGCGCAGGAGCAGCTTGGGTATGGTGTCCAATTGCGCGGCGGCCCGCGCGGCCTCGGAATTCAAGGTGGCGATCTCCTCCCGCACCGTTACGCAGGCGGCCGGAAGCCATCCACGAACCGGTTAGCATGCTCCGACAATCCCATTCTGCGTGGCGTTTTTCCGCCCATCGTTGAGACGGTTGCGTGGGATTGCTCGCGTCGAAGCCGGCACAGTCATGCATCCGATCTCACGGATTGCAGGGCTGCTCAACCGGGATAGTGACAGACAAACCACTATTTGTCTGCTAGGCTAAAAGGTTGAGGGGATCGCAATAAGGTGGGGCCGATCGAGCGCGCGCCTACCCCTCAAAGTGGGCTAGGCTTGCGATGTCGAGCACTCGGAGGCCGCCCCGCTCCAGAACGATGAGGCCGGCCTTCTCGAGCTTCAGAAGGCACTTGTTGGCAACCTGACGGGAGAGGCCCGCCAACAGCGCCACCTCCTCTTGGGTGATCTCGATACGCTGACCCGCGTTGGGATAGAGCACCGGATTGAGCAGCCACGAGAGATGCCGCGCCACCCGTGCGGCGGGGTCGTGAATCCGATCGCTTTCTATGGTGGCAATGAATTGCCCCATGCGCTCGTTGAGCTGGTGAACCAGAAAGCGGGTAAATCCATCGCTGTTCTCGAACAACCACATGAAGGTCGCGCGATTCATCATGGCGATCCGGCTGTCGCGCAGCGCGACGAGGTCGTATTTGCGCGGCTCGTTCTTGAGGACTGTTCCTTCGCCGAACCATCCCCCTGCTCCGCCACCAGCGAACGTCATCGCCTTGCCGGCCGCCGAGATCGTGCTGATCTTCAAGAGACCACTGACGACACCGGTCCAATGGTCGAGCCGGTCGCCGCGATGACAGACGTAGGCACCGGCCGGGTAGCGGCGCTCGACGATACCCTTGAGCGCGCGGCCGGCCTCGTCCTCGCTCAGGGCGTCGGCCCAGAAGGCGACCCGTCGAAGCTCGTCTCTTGCACCCACTCGCTGCCACCATCCGCCACGCCGGTTCCAACTTAGGACCTTAGGCGCAAGGGCCGCCCAATCTCAAGAAGCGCCCGCGCTGCAAGCGCGCAGGCCGCCAAATGCGGCTTGGAAGGGGTGCCGGCTTTCCTCTAGGATCGAGCAGCGATTGCGCAAGAGAATGTCCAAGGAGACGACACGATGGCGGCGCGCGAGCTTCATCATTTCATCGGCGGAAAGAAGGTCAAGGGGACCTCGGGCAAGTTCGGCGACGTCTACTGGCCGATGACTGGGGAGGTGGCGGCCAAGGTTCCGCTAGCGTCCATAGAGGAGGTGCGCGCCGCGGTCGAGAACGCGAAAGCTGCGCAGCCCGCCTGGGCGGCGACGAACCCCCAGCGCCGCGCGCGGATCATGATGAAGTTCGTAGATCTCGTCGCCCGCGACATGGACAAACTTGCCGACACTCTGGCTCGCGAGCACGGAAAGACCATCGCGGATGCCAGGGGCGACATCCAGCGCGGAGTGGAGGTCGCCGAGTTCGCATGCGGCATTCCACACCTCATGAAGGGCGAATACACGGAGGGCGCGGGGCCCGGTATCGACATCTACTCGATGCGCCAGCCGCTAGGCGTGGTCGCCGGCATCACGCCGTTCAACTTCCCGGCGATGATCCCGATGTGGAAGTTCGCGCCCGCGATCGCGTGCGGCAACGCCTTCGTCCTGAAGCCGTCGGAGCGCGACCCGGGCGTGCCGCTGATGTTGGCCGAGCTGATGATGGAGGCGGGGCTCCCGGCTGGCATTCTCAACGTCATCAACGGCGACAAGGAAGCAGTCGACGCCATCCTCGACGATCACGACATCATGGCAGTCGGCTTCGTCGGGTCGACACCGATCGCCGAGTACGTCTACACGCGCGGCTGCGCGGCGGGTAAGCGCGTGCAGTGCTTCGGTGGCGCCAAGAACCACATGATCATCATGCCGGACGCCGACATGGACCAGGCTGTCGATGCGCTGATCGGGGCCGGCTACGGCTCGGCCGGCGAGCGCTGCATGGCGGTATCGGTGGCGGTGCCAGTCGGCAAGAAAACGGCTGATACGCTGATCCAGAAGCTTATCCCTCGGGTCGAGTCGCTGAAGATCGGCCCCTCGACAAGCGGCGATGCCGACTTCGGACCGCTGGTAACGGCAGCGCACCTGAAGAAGGTGAAGGACTACGTCGACATCGGCATCAAGGAAGGCGCCAAGCTCATGGTCGACGGCCGCAACTTCAAAATGCAGGGCTACGAGAAGGGCTTCTACATGGGCGGCTGCCTCTTCGACGAGGTGAAGCCCGAGATGCGGATTTACAAGGAAGAGATTTTCGGACCGGTGCTGTCGGTTGTGCGCGCCAAGGACTACCACGAGGCGCTCGACCTGCCGATGAAGCACGAGTACGGAAACGGCGTCGCCATCTTCACGCGCGATGGTGACGCGGCGCGCGATTTCGCGGCGCGGATCAACATCGGCATGGTCGGCATCAACGTGCCCATCCCGGTGCCGCTCGCGTACTACACGTTCGGCGGCTGGAAGCGTTCGGGTTTCGGCGACCTCAACCAGCACGGGCCGGATTCGGTGCGCTTCTACACCCGTACCAAGACCGTGACATCGCGGTGGCCGTCGGGGGTCAAGGACGGCGCGGAATTCGTCATTCCCACGATGAAGTGAGCGAGCCGATGCCCCAGTGGTCGGAGACGTGGACGTACCTCGACGGTGACTGGCACGAAGGCAACGTGGCGATCATCGGGCCCAGAACTCACGCGTTCTGGCAGGGATCGAGCGTGTTTGACGGATCACGCTATTTCGAGGGCGTGGCGCCGGACCTCGACCGCCACTGCGCCCGCCTCAATGCGTCGGCCTCCGCACTCAACCTGAAGCCGACCATGGCGGCGGACGCCATCGAAGGGATCGTCCGCGACGGGCTCAAGCGCTTCAAGAGCAAGGAGGCAGTCTATATCCGGCCGATGTACTGGGCCGAGGACGCCGGCTACATGGGCGTGCCGCCGGACCCCGAGACGACCCGGTTCCTCGTCTGCCTCTACGTGGCCCCAATGATCGCGCCCACGGGGTTCTCGCTGACCGTGTCGCCGTTCCGACGACCGACGATCGAGACGATGCCGACCAACGCCAAGGCCGGCTGCCTCTATCCCAACAACGGCCGCGCCATCCTCGACGCCAAGCGCCGAGGCTTCGACAACGCGCTCGTGCTCGACATGCTGGGCAATGTGGCAGAGACAGCGTCGTCCAACATCTTCCTGGTCAAGGACGGGATAGTACGCACGCCGATCCCGACGGGATGTTTTCTGGCGGGCATCACGCGGACCCGCGTCATCAGCCTGCTGCGCGAGGCCGGCCATACAGTCGAGGAGAAGACGCTCGCCGTCGCGGACTTCCTCGGCGCGGACGAGATCTTCTCGTCAGGCAATCACTCGAAGGTGGTGCCGGTGACCCGAATCGAGGACCGGCATCTGCAGCCGGGGCCGATCGCGGCCAAGGCCCGCAAGCTCTACTGGGACTGGGCGCACGGCTGAGACTTAGCCCGCCAGCCCCTGCGCGAGATCGGCGAGCAGGTCGTCCGGATGCTCGATGCCGATGGACAGGCGGATTGTCGCGTCGCCGACCCCGATGCGGGCGCGCACGTCGGCCGGCACGCCCGAATGCGTCGTCGACCCAGGGTGACAGGCGAGCGACTCCGTGCCGCCGAGGCTGACGGCCAGCTTGAAGATTTGGAGACGATTGAGAGCGTCGAACGCCTCCTTGATCCCGCCCTTGATGTCGAAGGAGAACGTCGAGCCGGCGCCGGTCGACTGCGCGGAGAATACCTTGCGTGCCGGCGCTGCCTCGGACAGGAACGGAAGGTAGTGGACTTTGGCGACGCGTGGATGATCACGCAGGAACTCCGCAATGATGTGGGCATTGCTGTTAGCGCGCTCCATGCGCAAGCCCAATGTCTCCAAGGAGCGGCCGAGCATCCAGCACGAATGCGGATCGAGCTGGGTGCCGATGGCGCCCCTCAGCAGCTTGATCGGTTTCAGCAACGACTCGGCACCGAGTACCGCACCGGCAATGAGATCGGAATGACCGCCGACGTACTTGGTCAGCGAATAGACCGATAGGTCGGCACCGTGCTCGAGCGGGCGCTGGAAGACGGGCCCCAGTAACGTGTTGTCACACGCAATGATCGCGCGATGGCCCTGCCGCGCATTCGTCTCATCGGCGATACGGCGGACGAGGGCCAGATCGACCAGGGTGTTGAGGGGATTGGACGGCGTCTCGGTCATCACGACGGACACACGGCCTTTGGCCTCGGCGGCGCGGAAGGCCGCGCGGATCTGGGCTTCGTCGACGCCATCGGCGAAGCCAAACGCCGAGATGCCGTACGCCGACAGCGTGCGCGCAATCAACGTCTCGGTGCCGCCATAGAGCGGCTGGGAGTGAACGATGACATCGCCGGGGCGAGCAAAGGCCAGGATCGCGGTGGCGATCGCGGACATGCCGGAGGAAAACAGGATGCAGGATTCCGCCCCCTCGTAGGCGGCCAACCGATCCTCCACGATCTCGCTGTTGGGATGATTGAAGCGCGAGTAGACGAGGCCCGTCGCGGCGCCTTCGCGCGGCTCGCGCCGACCGGCGGTGTAGTCGAAGAAGTCGCGGCCTTCCTCGGCAGTGCGAAACACGAACGTCGAGGTGAGAAACACCGGCGGCTTGACGGCGCCTTCGGACAGCAACGGGTCGTAGCCGTAGCCGAGCATCAGTGTCTCGGGGTGCAGCTCATGATTGGCAAGGCGATGCTTGTGGTAGCGAGCTTGCTTCATTGGCGGCCTCCGGGATCCAGTCCACGACGCCGCACAGTATCACGCCCGGAGGGGCGGCACAGGGTCCGAGGCCGGGCCGCACACGGCGGCGACTACGCTGCCGTCAGCTTGGCCATGACGGCCTCGTCGACCTCGAAGTTCGAGAAGACGCTCTGGACGTCATCGTCGTCCTCGAGCGCGCCAACGAGCTTCATGATGGACTGCGCGGCCTCCTCACCCACCTGAGTGGAGAGCGTCGGCTTCCACACCGCCTTGACGGAGAGGGGCGCGCCAAGCGCCTCTTCCAGAGCGCTGGCGACGGCGCCCAGGTTCTCAAATGCGCACGTCACCAGATGACCGCCGGCGTCGGAGGCGACGTCATCGGCACCGGCCTCGATCGCGGCCTCCATCACGGCATCGGCGGTGCCGGCCTCGGGCTTGTAGACGACCTCACCGACGTGGGCGAACATGTGGGCGACTGATCCCGTCGCTCCGAGATTGCCGCCATGCTTGGTGAAGGCGGCTCGAACCGCCCCACCGGTGCGGTTGCGGTTGTCGGTGAGCGCTTGGACAATCACCGCCACGCCGCCCGGCCCGTAGCCCTCGTAGCGCACGGTCTCGTAGCTCTCGGTGTCGCCGCCCTGCGCTTTCTTGATGGCGCGCTCGATATTGTCCTTGGGCATGTTCTCGGCGCGAGCCGCCTGGATCGCGAGGCGCAGGCGCGGGTTCATCGCAGGGTCCGGCGTCCCCGATTTGGCCGACACCGTGATCTCGCGCGCGAGCTTGGCGAAGAGCTTCGAACGGACCGCATCCTGGCGGCCCTTGCGGTGCATGATGTTCTTGAACTGGGAATGCCCGGCCATGGGATCTTGCAGAGGTTGTAGAGGCTGACGGTGAGCGCGATCTGCGCCTGGAAACGTTCTTAATCGCAGTGTGGGACGAAATCCATACGAGGCAGCGGCAAGCGCCGACAGGAGCCGTTTAAGCCACCGTTAAGACTTGCCGGCCGGATGCAAATCACTGATGATTCCAATTGATCTCGCCGTGGTTTTTGCCCAGCCGCGGCGACGCACGTGGGGCTTTGATGCCTCAGCTCGACCCTGAGGGCGGATACGCCCATCCTCAAGGCCTTTTGCCGTCTTCTCTCTCTTCCTCAATCCAGAAATGCGGCTCGGTCGGTGCCAACGCACCACCGAGCCGCAAGCCTTTGACGCGCGATGCCAGTCCCGTTGCATCGTCAATATCCACCGCCATGCCCGACAGGGTGGCCGGACCGGTCGCCGGCTCGAAACGCTCGCGTGGGATGCGGGTGATGAAGCGGTTGATGGGCTCAGCCTTGTCCATGCCAAGAACGGAGTTGTAGTCGCCGCACATCCCGGCGTCCGACATGTACGCGGTGCCACCCGGGAGGACCTGCTCGTCGGCGGTCGGTGCATGGGTATGGGTGCCGACGACCGCGCTCACGCGGCTATCGAGAAAGTGGGCCAGCGCCTGCTTCTCCGACGTGGCCTCCGCGTGAAAGTCGATAAACACGGCGTCGGCGCCCTGCTTCAAGGGGCAAAGGGACAGCTCCCGATCGATCGCCCGGAAGGGGCAGTCGAGTTCCGTCATGAACACGCGGCCGAGCGCATTCATCACGAGAACCATCGCCCCGTTCCTCGCCTTGTAGAGGCCTACGCCCCTACCCGGGGTGCCGTCGGGAAAATTGAGCGGTCGCAGCAGTCGCGGCTGGCGCTCGATGAATACCAGGGCCTCGCGCTGGTCGAAGGCGTGATTGCCGAGCGTGACGACATCGGCACCAGCGTCGAGGAGATCATTGAAGATGGCCTCGGTAATGCCGAAGCCGCCAGCGGCGTTCTCGCCGTTCACCACCACGAAATCAAGGTTGTAGCGTCGACGCAGCCCCGGCAGATGCTCGAGAACGACTTTACGGCCGGCGCGGCCGACAACATCACCGAGAAACAGCAACCGCATTCATCGCCCCGAGCAGCGGATCGGACCTGACGGGGTCAACACCCAGTCGAGACGCTGGTCATAGTCGAGATGGGGCACGGCGTCGACCTTCTGCTCGTCGTAGGCAATTCCTATGGCGGTGACCTTCCGGACCCGGCGGAGTTCCGCCAGCGTGCGGTCGTAGTACCCGCCGCCGTAGCCGAGGCGCCAGCCTTCGCTATCAAACGCCAGCAGCGGCACGATGAGAACATCGGGCGTGACCACGGCGGCCGCATCCGTCGGCTCGCGGATGCCCCACATCCGCTCAACCAGCGGTTGGCCACGCGTCCACTCGCGAAACATCAGCGGCTTGCCCCTGCCCTGCAGCACTGGCAAGCACAGCCGATGAGCGGCATTCGCCATGACGCGCATCAGCGGCACGGGGTTGATCTCCTCGCCGATGGCGAGGAAGCCCGAAACACATGCGCCTGGAGCAGGCTCCGCAAACTCAAGGCCGATCTCGGCGACCTGTCGTGCCGCGGCGGCACGGGTCTCGGCCGAAAGCCGGCTGCGAACCTCCTTCGCCCGGGCGCGCAGCCGATCCTTGCATTCCATCATGCGCGCCGCCCTGGCGGGGAAAAATGCCGCGGAGGCCGTCGGAACGTTGATCCCGCCAGGTCCCTACAATTGTAGGTGGGCGCCGTTTGATCGGGGCCACGGCCCCGGCCAGGGACAGCTCCCAAGCGGATCTTATAGGCCCAGGGGAACATGTGTTCCTAACGCGCCCCGCAGCGGAGGCAATGTAGGTGACCCGCGAGAGTTTTCCAATGCGTCGCGGTCGTTCATCCTCAATCAATGGGTTGGCCGGTGCCGGCCGGACGAGGGTCGGTCGGCGCCCGATCGGATGTCTCGCTCTCCGACTGCGCGGCGGCCTCAGCCTTGCGCGTGCTTCGGCTGGGCTTAGCCATCCGCTCCGCCCTCGCGCGGGCGTCCATGAGCTCATCAGTCACGAGCAAGGCCGTCATCAGCAACAAGCGGTCGTCGCCGCACTGCCCGAATTCGGCAACCAACTCGTCCAGCTTGGTCCGGACGTGCTCGACGAGAAGGAGCAGACGCTCCTCCTCGCCGTCGCCGCAGCGCAGGCGATAGGTGCGGTTGTTCAGAGTTACGGTCACCTGCCCCATGGGTGCGTCGTCCCGAAGCTGCGACATAGCCGCGTGCGGGGACCCTTCGACGCGCTAGCGCCCGGTCTCGAGCACGTTCTGGAGTGAATCAATAATCCAATCAATGCGATTGACCACCTCGACGCGCTGATGCTCAAGCTCGGCGATTCGCGCCTCAGCAGCGACCAAGCGAGCCTTCAGCTCATCGCGCTCCCGCTCGATCTGGGCAAGGCGCGCCGCGTCTGCTCCCGCCGATGCTGTACGTTGATCCTGAGCGACAGCCGTGCGCCGCGCCCGCTGACTTTCCCGCTGTGCCATTAACCGTGTCCCAGCGCCGATCCTCGGCGCACGGACGCGCAGCCCCCTCAGGCGTACGCGTCAACTCCTCCATGAAAAAGCTTAGGTAGCGACGGGCGAAGCGTCAACACAACGTTCGCTCCGTGAGCGCAGGTTCTAAGCGTGTCATGGCTACGTCTCATGGCGACGTCGTGGCAATGCGATGTTGACGCCATTGACAGGCCGCTGGCCGGCGAACATCTATGGCGCTAAGGCAACAGTTGGCAACGAGTCTGCCCGTGGCGGCCCGATGCGCCGCTACGTCCCAATCTCTGCATCGCAGGTGATGCGCCCATTCCGAGGAGACCTGACCCTATGACCGTAAAGATTGCCATCTCCGGTTTCGGCCGCATCGGACGCAACGTGCTGCGCGCCATGGCGGAGACCAAGCGTAAGGACCTTCAAGTGGTGGCGATCAACGATCTCGGCTCGGCGAAGGACAACGCCCATCTGTTCAAGTACGACAGCGTGCACGGCACGTTCCCGGGAGAGGTCAGGGTCGAGGGCGACAGCATCGACGTCGGTCTCGGCAAGCCCATCAAGGTGCTGGCGGTGAAGGACCCGGCGAAATTGCCGTGGAAAGACCTTGGCATCGACATCGTGATGGAGTGCACAGGCATCTTCACCGACAAGGACAAGGCCCAGGCCCATCTGGAGGCCGGCGCCAAGCGGGTGCTCGTGTCAGCCCCCTCGAAAGGAGCCGACCTGACAGTCGTCTACGGTGTCAATCACGACAAGCTCAAGGCCGACCACAAGATCGTCTCCAACGCGTCCTGCACGACCAACTGCCTCGCGCCGGTGGCCAAGGTTCTGCACGACCTGGTCGGCATCAGATCGGGGTTCATGACCACCATCCACGCCTACACCAACGACCAGAAGATCCTCGATCAGGCGCACAAGGACATGCGCCGGGCTCGCGCCGCAGCGATGAGCATGATCCCGACGTCGACGGGTGCCGCAGCCGCCGTCGGCCTCGTGCTGCCGGAGCTCAAGGGCAAGCTCGATGGCACGGCCATCCGCGTGCCGACGCCCAACGTGTCGGTTGTCGACCTCAAGTTCATTCCCGGGCGCGAGACGTCCGTGGAGGAGATCAACAAGGCGATGGAGCATGCCGCCCAGCAGCAGCTCAAAGGCGTGCTGGCGGTGGTGAAGGACGAGCTTGTCTCCATCGACTTCAACCACTCACCGGCTTCGTCGAACTTCGATCTGACCCAGACGCAGATCGTGGACGGCAAGCTGGTCCGCGTGATGTCCTGGTATGACAACGAGTGGGGCTTCTCCAACCGCATGAGCGATACCGCTCTGGCGATGGCCAAGCTGCTGTAAATCTTGCACATTCGTGGCATAGGCCCGACCCCTCTCCCGACCCGGGAGAGGGGTTTGTCTTGTCCTGGCCCCGCACCCATCCGCCGCGAACCAAAGGTCGAGTGAGGGGTTGTAGCCAAAAGGTGGGGCTCGCAACCGCGTACTGCGGTACCCTGCTCACATGTTCCGCAGATTTGGAGGCGTCTCTCTAGATCAGCCCCCTTGGCGGAAAGGCCAGATTGACGGTATTTCACGGTCCATCCATCGCCGCAGAGCCTGCCGAACACACGGAGCCGCCATGACCGAAACGCTCGAGACCATCGCCCAGAAAATGGTTGCCCCCGGCAAAGGCATTCTGGCCGCCGACGAAAGCTCCGGGACGATCAAGAAGCGGCTCGACTCGATCAAGGTCGAGAATACGGAGGCCAACCGGCGCGACTACCGCGAGATGCTGTTCCGCGCCACGGACGCGATGAAAAACCATATCTCCGGCGTCATTCTCTATGATGAGACGCTGCGGCAGAGGGCCAACGACGGCACATCCCTAGTCGAGATCATCGCCGCATCGGGCGCGGTGCCAGGAATCAAGGTCGACACCGGCGCCAAGGCGCTGTCCGGACGCACGGCAAAGATCGAAAAAGTGACCGAGGGGCTCGATGGGTTGCGCGAGCGCCTGAAGGAGTATCACGGCCTCGGGGCGCGCTTTGCGAAGTGGCGCGCCGTCATCACCATCGCGGATGGGTGTCCGACCTGGAATTGCATCAAGGCCAACGCGCACGGGCTCGCGCGGTATGCAGTGCTGTGCCAGGAAGCCGGCATCGTTCCGATCGTCGAACCCGAGGTGCTGATGGACGGGGAGCATTCCACTCATGACATCGATCGCTGCTACGAGGTCACGGAGTGGACGCTCAAGACGACGTTCCAAGAACTCTACGATGCCGGCGTGAAGCTGGAGGGCATGGTGCTCAAGCCTAACATGGTGATACCCGGCCAGAAATCGGCCAGGCCGGCGAGCGCGACCGAAATTGCTGAGAAGACGATCAAGTGCTTCCGGGCGACGGTGCCGGTCGCGGTGCCAGGCATCGCGTTCCTGTCGGGGGGCCAGTCGGATCAGCAGGCGACAGAAAACCTGCAGGTCATGAATGCGATGGGACCGCTGCCGTGGAAGCTCACTTTCTCCTACGGTCGCGCCCTGCAGGCGGCCGCGCTCGCGGCCTGGGGCGGCAAGAGCGAGAACGCGGCGGCCGGACAGCGCGCCTTCTCCCACCGGGCCAAGATGAACGGCCTCGCGGCGGCTGGTAAGTGGAGCAAGGTGCTCGAAAAGGCCGCCTGAGCGGAGAGAGCGTGCCCTGGCGGCGACAGCGCAGCCGTTTCCCCAGAACGTGCGACCCGGCCTCAGCGCCGGGTCTCTTTTTCGCCGGAATTCAGCCGAATAGGCTCACGTACGACGAGCCGAGGGAGTGCCATCGGTGACGGGCCCACCAAACGCGCCGCAGCTTCTCCTGGTTATCGAGGCCGGGCCGGCGGCCGCCGAGCGGCTGGCAGCCGCTCTGGCAACTGGTCCTGTGGCAGCGGTGATGATCGAGGCCCCGGCCGAGGCCGCCCTCACCGCCGCGTCGGCCGGACCGTTGGTCGAGATTGCACAAGCGCAGGGAGCGGCTGCGCTGATTAGCGGCGACGCCCGTCTCGCGCGCGTGCTCAAAGCGGACGGCGTGCATCTGCCGCCTTCACAGCACCCCGAGGACGCCTATCTCGATGCACGCCAGATCGTCGGCAAACGCGCCATCGTCGGGGCGCATGCCGGTAAATCGCGACACGATGCCATGCTGCTCGGTCAGGCTGGCGCAGACTACGTAAGCTTTGGCATTCCCAAAGAGATCAAGGACGCGGATGGTGCGCGCGAACGTCGCCTGGTTCTCGTGCAGTGGTGGGCGGAGATCTTCGAGGTGCCGGTCGTGGCCCTCGATGTGGAGACGCCACAAGACGCCGAGCCGCTGGCGTTGGCGGGCGCGGATTTCATTGGAGTTTGCCTCGGCGCCGGCACCCCGCTGAGCGAGGCGGCCGGGCACGTGCGAGCCATCCGGGATTCCATCGATATCCCGCTACCCACGAGCTGAGAGACGCGCGATGCTGCCAGCCGGCTTTTCCATCCTCGTCCTGCTTCTCGCGCTGGCAGCGAGCGCAGATCAGACTGCGGCGGAGACGAGCTCCTGGTCGGCGCGCACCGAGCAAAACCCGCCGAGTGCGGCCAAATCGCCGAGGCCGCTGGCGCGCCCTCAGGCCACCAAGCCGGCGGCCGCCGCCGCGGGCGCCAAAGATCCGGAGGTAAAGCTTGCGCCGGGCGTGACTCAGGGGAAAGCGTCGTTGCGCGCCAACACCGTGCCGCTGACCGGCGACGAAGCGGCGCAAATTGCCTTCGATCAAGGTCAGTTTCTGACAGCGCTCGATCTTGCCGAACGGCAAGCTGCCCTCGGGGATGCACGCGCCCACACCTTGATCGCCCGCATCTATGCGGACGGCCTCGGTGTCCAAAAGGACGAGATTACCGCCGCCCGATGGTTCGCGCGCGGCGCCGAGCTCGGCGACGTCGATGCGGCGTTCGCGCTCGGCTTGCAACTGGCCGAGGGCCGAGGCGTCGAAAAGGATGTCAATGCGGCCGCGGACATGTTCGAGCGCGCCGCCAGACAGGGCCACACGTACGCCAACTACAATCTCGGACTGATGTTCCTGTCGGGCAGCGGCAAGCCCGAGAACCCCCATCGTGCGTTCCAGCATATCCAATACGCTGCGGAGAAAGGCATTGCGGCTGCCCAATACGATCTGGCCGCGCTCTACCAGAGCGGGGCCGGGGTCAACAATGATGCCTATGAAGCGTCGCGATGGATGCGGCGGGCCGCCGAGCAGGGACTGCCAGAGGCCGAGTACGACTATGCGATCATTCTGCTGCGCGGCAGCGGACTGAACGCCGATATGCCCAAGGCCATTGAGTATCTTCGCTCGGCCGCCAACAAGGGGCTGCCGGGCGCGCAGAACCGCCTCGCGCACGTGTTTGCCGAGGGTGTGCGTGTCGGCAAGAATGCGGTCGAGGCCGTCAAATGGCGCCTGCTGGCGAAGGACGGCGGGATCGTCGATGAAGCACTCGACAAGCTCGCGCAACGCCTGTCCAGCGCCGACCGGATCACCGCGGAGCGGGCGGCACAAGACTGGCGCGATCGCACCGCGGCGGGCCTCGCGCCACAATAGCCAGGCAACGACAAGGCTCGATGTCGGCTTGTCAGGAGCCGGCAGAGCCGCTAGTCGAAGCGGATGACGGGCTCGGGCAGCGCCCGGCCGCAGCCTGCGTGCAAGCCCCCGTCCCAGCTCGAGTGAGTCTCATGGCCGCGTCCGCATTGATGAACGTCATGATCGCCGCGGTCCGCAAGGCAGGGCGTAGCCTGGCGCGCGACTTCGGCGAGGTCGAGCAGCTCCAAGTGTCGATCAAGGGGCCGGCCAATTTCGTCTCGGCGGCGGACAACCGGGCCGAGGACATCTTGTTCCGCGAGCTGAGCAAAGCGCGGCCCGGATATCAGTTCTTGATGGAAGAGGGTGGTGCAGTCGAAGGGTCCGATACGACGCACCGCTGGATCATCGATCCCCTTGATGGCACAACCAACTTTCTGCACGGCATCCCGCTCTTCGCGATCTCGGTCGGACTGGAGCGAGAAGGACAGATCGTAGCGGGCGTCGTCTACAATCCGATCTCGGATGAGCTTTATACAGCCGAGAAGGGCAAGGGCGCCTTTCTCAACGATCGACGGCTGCGCGTGGCCGCGCGCCAATCGCTCGCCGATGCCGTCGTGGCAACCGGAATTCCTAACCGGGGTCGCAGCGGCCACCCGAGATTTCTACGCGAGGCCGGTGCGGCCATGCGCGAGGTGACCGGCATCCGCAGGACCGGCGCAGCCGCGATCGATCTGGCGTGGACGGCGGCGGGCCGCTTCGACGCCATGTGGGACCATGGCCTGAGCCCGTGGGATATGGCCGCCGGCATCGTACTGATCAGAGAGGCAGGCGGCACGGTGACCGACCTCCAGGGAGGCAGCCGGATGTTCGACACCGGCACGGTGGTGGCCGGCAACGGTCCCGTCCACAAGAGCCTCATAACCCTCCTAGAATCGGCGCAATCCCAGGCATGACGGGGCCCGGAGGCGCGATCCAGGCACGATGTTGCCCGTTTTCCCTGTCAAACGAATTCGATAAGGTCCCGCAACGATCGAGCGCGCGGGCGGAGGTATGGCATGGCCAGGAAGCGACATTCTGAGATTTCCTCGGTGCCGCTGACGCGTACCCTGCTGCCGCCAGGCGTTTTTTTGATGCGTATGCTGGTGTTCCTTACACTGGTCGGCTTTTTGGTGGCGATCCTGTGGGAGCAGCTTGCGGTCTCGTTCCGGACGAACCCGGCCCTCAACAGCTTGATCGTCGGGGTGCTGTTCTTTGGCATTCTCTATTCGTTCAGCCAGGTCCTGCGCCTCTATCCGGAAATCCGGTGGGTCAATGCGTTCCGCATCGCCGATCCGGGGCTCAACAGCTCGCACAAGCCCACGCTGCTGGCTCCCATGGCAACCATGCTGCGCGACCGGACCGGCACCCTGTCGCTGTCGACTGCGTCGATGCGCTCGATCATGGATTCGATCGGCTCCCGGCTCGATGAGGCGCGTGACACGGGACGTTACATGGTCGGCCTGCTGGTATTCCTCGGCCTGCTCGGCACATTCTGGGGCTTGCTCGAGACCATCCAGTCGGTAGGCCGCGCGATCTCGACACTCGACACGAACGCAAGTGAAAGCTCGATGGTTTTCGAGGAGTTGAAGACCGGGCTCGCCGCGCCCCTGCGCGGCATGGGCGTCGCCTTCTCGTCGTCGCTCCTCGGCCTTGCCGGCTCGCTGGTCCTGGGCTTCCTGGAGCTGCAGGCCAGCCATGCCCAGAACCGCTTTTACAATCAGCTTGAGGAATGGCTGTCGGGCATTACCGAGCTCACGCCTGGCGGTGGCACCAGCAGCGATCAGCTCTCGCGGCAGCTTTACTCGGCGGTGTTCGAGATGCAGCGTTCAGTGACTGATCTTGTGGATCGACTACAGGCGATCGTGCCGCACACGGCCGGTGGTGACGATTCAGTGAAAGAGCTGGCGCATGGGGTCAACCAGCTTGTTACCCAGATGCGCGCCGAGCAGAACATCGTGCGCCAATGGGTCGACGAGCAGGCCGCCCAGCAGAACGAGGTTGCCGGCGTACTCCGCGATCTCGCGGGCAACGTCAAACGACGGAACGCATGAAGCCGGGCTCCGTGCGCGACGCGCTGTGAACGGAGCCTTTTGAAGAGGCACGCTGAGACATGGCGAGAGGCAAATCGCGCAGCCGCGCCGAGTATGGCGAGTTCTGGCCCGGCTATGTGGACATGCTGTCGACACTGCTGCTGGTGGTGACCTTCCTGCTCTCCATATTCATGCTGTCGCAGTACTTCGTGACCCAGGAAGCGAGCGGCAAGGACAACGCGCTGCGGCGCCTCACCCGGCAGATCGCCGAGCTCACCAACCTGCTGTCGCTCGAGAAGGGCAAATCCAAGAGCGTCGAGGACGAGCTATCCTCGCTGCAGGCCACGCTCGCCTCGCTGCGGGCGGACAATACCCGCCTGGTGGATCTGTCCGCCGGAGGAGACCAGAAGGCCAAGGCCGCGCAATTACAGGTCTCCAGCCTCACCAGCGATCTCGACGAGCAGAAAAAGATATCGAACGAAGCCCTCGCGAAGGTCGACCTCCTGAACCAGCAGATGTTGGCGCTGCGCCGGCAGATCGCGGCGCTCAACGAAGCGCTGGAGGCCTCCGAGCGCAAGGACAAGGAGTCGCAAGATCGCATCAAGGACATGGGCCAGCGGCTCAATGCAGCGCTGGCACGGCAGGTTCAGGAGCTGCAGCGCTATCGCTCGGACTTCTTCGGGCGCCTGCGCGAGCTGCTCAAGGACCGCAAGGATATCCGCGTGGTCGGCGACCGCTTCATCTTCCAATCGGAAGTTCTGTTTCCGTCGGGTCAGGCGCAGATGACGGTCGAAGGTCTTGCCGCCATGGATCAGTTGGCCGGCGCGATCATCGAATTGGAGCGTTCGATCCCCAAGGAGATCGACTGGGCTTTGCAGGTCGATGGGCACACCGACATCCGGCCCATCGCCAGCTTTCAGTTTCCGTCCAACTGGGAGCTTTCGACCGCCCGTGCCATCTCGGTGGTGCGATATCTGATCTCGCGTGGTGTGCCGGCCAAACGGCTGGTGGCCGCTGGCTACGGTGAATTCCAGCCGCTGGAGGATGGGCAGAGCGAAGACGTGTTGCGCCGCAACCGCCGCATCGAGCTCAAGCTGACCAACCGCTGAGCGGGCTACTCGGCCGCCGCCGGCGCGAACTGCAGCGCAGCAAGGCGTGCGTACACGCCATTGGAGCGGATCAGCTCGGCGTGGCGCCCTTCCTCGACGATGCGCCCAGCATCAAGCACCAGGATACGATCGGCGCGCTGAATGGTCGCCAAGCGGTGGGCAATCACCAGGGTCGTGCGGCCACGCATCACCTCGTCGAGCGCGCGCTGCACGGCGACCTCGCTCTCGGAGTCGAGCGCGCTTGTCGCCTCGTCGAGAAGCAAGATCGGCGCATCGCGCAAAACGGCCCGGGCCAGGACGATGCGTTGCCGCTGACCGCCCGACAATGTGACGCCGCGCTCGCCGAGCGGCGTGTCAAAGCCCTCGGGAAGCGATCTAATGAATTTGGCGGCCTGCGCCGTCTCGGCCGCCCGAACGATGTCGTCGTGCCGGGCACCCGTCGTTCCATAGGCGATGTTGTCGGCCACGCTTGCCGCGAACATTGCCGGCTCCTGGGGCACCAGGGCCATCCTCGATCGCAGGTCGGCGAGACCAGCAGCGGCGACATCGACACCATCCACCGCAACCCGTCCCGACGTTGGATCATAAAAGCGCAGGACGAGGTTGAGGATCGTGCTCTTGCCAGCGCCCGAGGAGCCGACAAGAGCGACCGTCTCGCCCGGCGCGACGCGAAAGGACACTCCGGCAAGCGCCGACTGACTCGGACGTGACGGATAGTGAAAAGTCACATCGGTGAAGGATATTTCGCCTCGGGCGGGCCGTGGGAGCGGCACCGGACGTTCGGGCGATCTGATCTCAGGCACGACGGCCAAAAGCTCCGCCAGGCGCTCGGCTGCGCCGGCCGCCTGGGAGACCTCGCCCCAGACCTCCGACAGCTCGGCCAGCGCGCCTGCGGCGAACAAGGCATAGAGGACGAACTGCCCGAGACGTCCGCCGGTCATTTCACCAGCGACCACCTCCGCCGCCCCGTACCACAGCACTGCCACGACACCCGTCACGACGAGGAAGACCACGAGAGCCGTGAGCCCGGCACGAGCCGCGAGCCGCGCGCGTGCCGCTACGAAAGAGCGGTCAACCGCGTGCGCGAACGTGGCGCCGGCCGTCGCCTCATAGGTCGAGGCCTGCATGGTGCGTATGGCGGCCAAGTTCTCCGCGGCATAGGACGATGCCTCGGCGAGGGTATCCTGGGCCGCGCGCGACAGCCGGCGCACTACTCGGCCATAGGCGATGAGTGGCAGCACGATGGCCGGGATGGCCAGCATGACAAGCAGTGATAGCTCCGTACTGGTCACGAACATCATCGCGAGCGCGCCAACGAGCATGATGACGTTGCGCATCGCCTGGCTGATTGCGGTGCCGGCGGCCGCCTTGATCTGAGTCGTGTCGGCGGTGATCCGGCTCATTACCTCGGCGGAATGCGTCGTGTCGTAGAACGCGGGGCCGAGGGTGGTCAGGTGGCGGAAAACATCGGCACGTACGTCGGCGACCACACGCTCGCCCAGCCAGTTGACCAGATAGAACCGCGCCGCACTCGCTACCGCCAACACGAGGCCGATGACGATCAGCATGGCGAAGTAGCGGTCGATAAAGATCCCGTCGCGGGCAGAGAAGCCGAAGTCAATCATGCGGCGCACCGCAAGCGGCACCACCAACATGGCCAACGCGGAGACAACGAGCGCGATACCCGCAAGCGCCAGGGTGCCCGAGTGCTTCAGCAGATACGGGCGCAGTCGCAGCAGTGGCCGAAGCGGTGGTAAAGAAAACTTGCGCCCGCTGGCTTGCACTGCGGCGTCATCCGCGCCTGGCCGTCTGCCGCGCCCCTCGCCACTCGACGTCACGCGAAATCCCATCCTGATCCATTGCAATCAGGGGTCGGACCATGCCCGACGGGCGCCTGCCCAATCAAGCGGCAATGGCCCGGCACCGCCATGAGGCGGAGTTTCACATGGTCGCAGGCTTGTGCCGGGCGTCGCTTTCCCCTATGACAGCGCCTTCATATCAGCCCGGTTGCTGCGCCGAGCCCACATGGGGCTGTTAGCGTGCCAACCGCAGAGACGAGCCCGCGCCCATGAAGAAAGCCGCCGATTTTCACCCTGACTATCACGAGATCAAGGTCGTCATGACCGACGGCTCCCAGTTCGTAACCTACTCGACCTTTGGGAAGCCGGGGGACACGCTGACGCTCGACATCGACCCGAACACGCACCCGGCGTGGACGGGAGGCGACCAGAAGCTGCTCGACCGCGGCGGCCGGTTGTCGCGCTTCAAGAAGAAGTTCGAAGGGCTGTTCTAAGGGTCGTTGGCTTATCGTCGCAGCCGCCTATTCGGCGGCGGCGCGCGCCCCAGACCCGAACGCCGCATGCAGCGTGGCAAGCTGTTGCGCCACGGGGTTCGTCGCGACACCTGTGCGTGGTGCAACCTGCGCTTCAATCGCGCGATCGAGCTGCATGATCCGATCGTTGAGCGCAAAGCTGTGCTCGATCAGGTCCCGCAAGCCGGTGGGCAGATCGGCGAAATTCTTGGTATGGGCCGGCCTACCGAATGTGCGCAGCTTGACCTGGCGCCGCTTGCGGCCGGCCTCCTCTGCCGAAATCTCGCCTTCCTTGAAGGCGCGGGCGATCAACAGCCAGGAGGCGATCTCGAGCAGCCGCGTGGTCAGCCGCATGCTCTCGGTGGCGTAGATGGCAGCAAGAGGCTGTCCGAGCCTGCGCGCATCCTTGCGGCCCTCGCCGTCCAGATACGCCGCGGTGCGGTCGACCAGCGACATTCCTTCCTTGAATATCGCGGTGAACTGCTCCGAGTTGGCGAACCGCTCGCCAAAGGAGATTGTCACACCCACCGGCTGCGGCCGGTCCCGTACGCTCGTCTCTTGCGCCATGACCAACTCTGACACACGCTTCAACTCTTCCCCACCGCCACATCCACGCCGCAGCCTGACAGGGACGAGTTAACAACTCGTCCCAGATTAGGAGCATTTGAAGGCGAGGCAAATAGGCAGCGTTGGAAAAGCAAAAAAGAAAGAGCCGCACGAGGCGGCTCAGAGGTTAACAGGGAGGCGTCAAACCGAGTGGGCAGGCCACTCGCAATCCAGAAAGCCGGATTAACGCCAACATAGCGCGGGCTGCCTAACATCCCGTTAAGTACCGTCGCGAAATGCGCGAACCTCAGCGCTTGAACAAATTGGCGGCGGCTGCCTCGTGCGCGCGCTTGGCCTTCAACTCCACCCTGATCCGGTCGATCTCAGCCTCGTGCGCACCAATCCGTTGCTCAAGCTCGGCAACCGACAGCGTCCTCAAGTCCTCGCCGATCGCGATCTTGGGCTTCGGCCGCGCTTCATCCCAATCCATGGCACCACCTCGTCCTGGCCCCCTCATGGGGAACCGGCTTGTCTCCATCGATCGCCTCGGGCATGTGTGCCGCAGCAAAGTTGGAGGTTGCCGATGACGACCGTGCCCGCGACCATGACCGCCATCGCCATCGTCGGCAAGGGCGGTCCGGAGGTCCTTGTGGCGAAGACCGTCGACACGCCCCGTCCGGGACCGGGCCAGATCCTCATCAAGGTTGCGGCAGCCGGCGTCAATCGGCCGGACGTTCAGCAGCGGCTGGGCGCTTATCCGCCGCCGCCCGGCCATTCCCCCCTTCCCGGCCTCGAGGCTGCGGGCATCGTCGCCGAGGTCGGACCCAGCGTGACGCGCTGGAAGGTGGGCGATCAGGTCTGCGCACTGCTTAACGGCGGCGGCTATGCCGAATACGCGATTGCGGAGGAGCCGGTCGCGCTGCCGGTGCCGCCGGGCCTCGACTTGGTCCAGGCCGCGGCCGTTCCCGAGACCTACTTCACGGTGTGGAACAATGTGTTCGAGCGTGGCCGGCTGGTCGCCGGGGAGTGGTTTCTCGTGCACGGCGGAACCAGTGGGATCGGGACGACCGCCATTCAGCTTGCTAAGGCCCTGGGAGCGCGAGTGATCGCGACGGCTGGCTCGGCGGAAAAATGCCAAGCGTGCCGCGACCTGGGCGCCGACCGTGTAATCGACTACAGGGGTGAGGATTTCGTTGCGGCCGCCAAGGACGCCACCGGTGGCAAGGGCGTCAACGTGATCCTCGACATGGTCGGCGGCACTTACACCGACAAGAATATCGTGGCCGTCGCGGAGGACGGCCGCATCGTGCAGATCGCGACCCTTGGCGGCGCGGAGGTGACGATCAACATCGCCCGGTTGATGATGAAGCGGGTGACGCTCACCGGATCGACCCTGCGGCCACGCTCGCGCGAGGTCAAAGCGGGCTTCGCGCGCGGGTTGGAAGCGACCGTGTGGCCGCTGTTTGCTGCGGGCCGTCTCAAGGTCGTGATGGATTCAACCTTCCCGCTGACGGAGGCCGCCGACGCGCATCGGCGGATGGAGGACGGCGGCCACATCGGCAAGATCGTGCTGACCGTCTAGGCCTACCAGGCCAATCCGGCCATCGCCGCGACCGGCCGTGCCGGCTCGCCATCGAACAGACGCGCGAGCACGGCCAGCGAAAGCGGCTCCTTCACGTGGACCGCGCTGGCGATGAACAGTGAGCGAATCCGGGCGGCATGGGCGCCGGCGATGTCGGTGCGCAGTCCATCTCCAATCGCGAGCACCCGATCGCGCGAGACCGTGGCACCCTTCAGGCGATCGATCGTCTCGAAGGCCAGATCATAGACGGGCAAGTGCGGCTTGCCGGCGTAGAGCACGCTGCCGCCGATCTGTTCATAAAGCGCGGCCAGTGAGCCCGCACAATAGACAAGTTGAGTGCCGCGCTCGACCGTGAGGTCCGGATTGGCGCAGACCATCGGGACACCCCGCCTGACCAGGGAAGTCAGCGCATCGCGATAGTCCTCGGGTGTCTCGGTGTCATCGTTCAAGAAGCCGGTGCAGATCACGACATCGGCATCGGCTGCCGCGACGAACCGCAGTGGGAGGCCGTCGAAGATCGGCTTGTCGCGGTCCGGCCCCATATGAAAGAGACCCTTGCCGGCATAGCCCCCGACAATGCGACGCGTCAGGTCGCCCGAGGTGACCACTGCATCATAGGCCGTGGTCGGCACACCGAGGCCGCTCATTTGCCGGATCACCGCCGCGGCGGGGCGCGGCGCATTGGAGACCAGCACCACCACCCCGCCGCTCTCGCGAAAGCGCAAGTTTGCGGCGGCTGCCTCGAGAAACGCATCGCGTCCATTGTGGAGAACGCCCCACACGTCGCAGATCCAGGCGTCACTAGTCGCGACGAGGTCCGAGACGCTGGCGAGAATGGGGATGGGGGAGGTTTGGCTGGGCGACATTCGCACTGCCTAACCGCCCCATTCCCATCAATCAAGCGGCAGCCGTCGAGGGCTGTTGTCGCAGGACCTCGGGCTTCACCGGACGGGGGGCGCCAAACGCGGCTCCCTGTCCTAAGGGGACAGCCAGGCTCTGGATACGGATGTGCAGGTCGTCATCGGCTATTCTGTTGACGATCAACGTCATCCCGCGCTCGGCGAGATACCGGCTCACATCCGTGGGCGGGACGACGCTGCCGGCGGAGGCCGGCAAACCCTGCAGGAGCACGCTGGCGTCGAGACGCACGAATGCAAAGCCCGATCCCTTGAGAGCCGCGAAATCGGCATCGAGATCGAACACGTCGTCAAGCGCGAACCGGAAACCCAGCTCGGCCATCTCGCGCAGCGTCGACCATTGGGCCGGGCTCAAGCTGCGCACGTCGGCTTGGCTCAACGTCCACACCAGCCGCCCAGACAAGGACTTGGCCGCGCGATAGGCATCCGCAAAGGCGTTCAGGAAGCGCTCACTGCCGAGCGACTCGCCGGTGATCTGGGACATCAGGGCACCAGGGCGCCCTTTCTCCTCCATGCGTGCAGCAACTCGGGCTGTTCGCGACAGGCGCAAGGCGTCGAGGAGCGGCAGCACGCCGAGCCCGCGAAGGGCGGGAGCGCAGGTCGTCGCAGGCACGCTTTCGCCGCTCGCCAAGCGCAGCCGCACGGTCACCTCGTAGTGGCTGCCCGGATCCCCGGCCAACCCGAGGATAGGCTCGAGAAAGACATCGAGCCGCTCGGCGGCAACCGCGTCGACGATGTCCGTCAGCTTGGATTGCAGGCCGGCCGCGGGTCCGGCCTGGCCCTGCTGCGGAGCGCCCGTCGCGAGCGGCGGTGCGGACGGGCGGGTAGCTCCGGCAGTCGCCTTGGCATCGGTACGCGCCCGCATGGCGTCGGCCGCCGAGCGCAGCGCACCGATCGAGGCGGCGAGCTGCGACGTGTCAGCCTCGCTGTCCGGCTTGGTCGCTGCAACCGGCGCTTCCGGCGGCGTTGCGTCCGGATCCATCTGCTCGGCGAGCCGCATGATGAGCCCGTGTGCCGCGTCCAGGTCGTCACTAACAGCGGCGGCCGGCGCGGATGGAGGCAGCGGAGGCGGCCCGATCTTGGGCGCGCCGGTTGGGTCGGCCGGCCGGTATGCCCATTGCCGGCCTGTGTCCATATGGCGCTCGTCGATGAGTGGATTGCCGAGCTTGACGGGGCCCGGCGCGGGCGCATTGGCGGAAGGTTTTGGCGATGGGTTTGCGCGGGCCACGTCGGGGCTCACGGGTACCAGGCCGGCCGGCGGAACCAAGCCCGCCGGTTCTCGTGCAGCACGCCGCGCCGGAAGGACGGCGTCCACCGGTCCGGATGCGCCGGCCGGGCGCAGGCGCTGCACTTCCTGCTCGAGACGCGCCAAGTCACCGCTGAGCACCCGCATTCGCTCAGTCCGACGCATGAGCACGTGGCTGGCGAAGAGGGTGCCCAACAGCGTCGCGCCGAGCGCCGCGCTGGCCCAGAGCGGGACGGCCAATTGAATGACGAGCCCCGCCGTCACCGCGGCGGTAACAGCCAGCATTGCGAGCCCAATCAACACGTCGGCGCCCCGACCTGGCGGCGGCGCCTTCGCCCGGGGTGCGGGCCTGGCGGGAGGGTTGCCCGTAGCCTTCTTCGGATCAGGTGCAGTGGTCATGCCTGGAACAGCCTGGAATCGTTGATCCCGAATCGATGTCCACAGCTTTCCCCCGGGCCAGCACCCAAGCAACGGGGGGCTCCAGGCTTTCACCAGCTTTGATCCCAAAGGAAAAAGAAGAGGCGGGAGGTGTGGCCTCCCGCCTGCAGCCGGCTCGGCTTGTAGAATGGCTCAGGCGACCGCCTTGATCACTGCGGCGATCTTGTCGCGGATCTGGGCGAAGTCGCTCGGGCCGGCGATCAGCGGCGGGGCAACGATGATGGTGTCCGCCGTTACCCGCACGTAGAGGTCGTGCTCGTGGTACATCCGCTCAATGGCGTCGTAGCCCCGCACGCCCGGTTTGCCCGGTAGGGGATCGAGGTCGATGCCGGCCAGAAGCCCGATGGGGCGGATGTCGGCCACGTTGGGCAGCCCCTTGAGGCTGATCATCGCGTCGAAGAACGCCTTCTCATTGGCTCGCGCCTTCTCGAACAGGCCCTCGTCCTTGTACAAGTTCAGGGTCGCGATGCCTGCGGCGACGGCCAGCGGATGACCCGAGTAGGTGTAGCCGTGGAACAGCTCGATGATGTGCTCGGGGCCCTGCATGTGGGTCTCGTAGATGCCCTTGCGCACCATCACGCCCGACATCGGCACGGCGCCATTGGTGACGCCCTTGGCAAAAGTGATCATGTCAGGGACCACGCCGTAGCGCTCGGCCGCGAAGGGATAGCCCAAGCGGCCGAAGCCGGTGATGACCTCGTCGAAGATCAACAGGATGCCGTGCTGCTCGGTGATCTTGCGCAGCTTCTCGAGGTAGCCCTTGGGCGGCGGCAGGCAGCCGGTCGATCCGGCAACGGGCTCGACGATGACTGCGGCGATGGTGGACGGGTCGTGAAGGCCGATCAGCCGGGTCAGCTCGTCGGCCGTCTCAGCGCCCCACTCCGGCTCGCCGACGGAGAACGCCTGCTTCGACCGGTTGTAGGTGGTCGGCAAGTGGTCGACGCCGGCCAGCATGTTGCCGAACATCTTGCGGTTGGCGACCATGCCCCCGACCGAGATCCCACCGAAGCCGACGCCATGATAGCCACGCTCACGACCGATGAAGCGCGTGCGGCTGCCCTCGCCGCGGGAGCGATGGTAGGCGAGCGCCACCTTGAGGGCCGTGTCGACGGCCTCGCTGCCGGAGTTGGCGAATAGAGTGTGGTCGAGGTCACCGGGAGCCAATAGGGCGAGCCGCGAGGACAGCTCGAAAATCTGAGGGTGGCCGTACTGGAAGGGCGGGGCGAAGTCGAGACGGGCGGCCGCCTCCTGAATGGCCTTGACGATGGGCTCGCGGGTGTGGCCGGCGTTGACGCAGAACAGACCGGACGAGCTGTCGATCACCTTGCGGCCGTCGGGGGTATAGAAATAGAGGTCCTTGGCGCCTGCAAACAACCGCGGCTTCTTCTTGAACGCGCGGTTCGGGGTGAACGGCAACCAATAGGATTCAAGCTCGTTCGGCTTCATATCGAGCGGGGCCATTGCTTCCTCCACATCAGTGATGAAATGTCGATCAGGCTCGCGCCGGAATAGGCTGCTGAAGCCTCCGGCGCGCTCGAATTCGTGTACGCACCTGCGCCATTGCTGGCACTAAAGGGCCGATTGGCATAGCGCATCAAGTCCTTTTCTGATCGCCGCCAACGTGCTGATCAGACACGGATCGTGACCCTTGGTTTGTGATATATTCAACAGGTGCAACAGCCACGGGGCGCTGGAGATGTCAATTGATGTGGGCGGACGGCTGCGCTACGTGCGGGCGCGCCACAAGCTCTCCCAGCGCGAGCTTGCCAAACGGGCCGGCGTCACCAATTCGACGATTTCGCTGATTGAGGCCAACAAAACGAACCCTTCGATCGGTGCGCTGAAGCGCATCCTCGACGGTGTGCCGATCGGGCTAGCGGACTTCTTCGCGCTCGAGCCCGACCGGCCGCGGCAGGCGTTCTACAGGGCCGAGGAGCTGACCGAGATCGGCAAGGGTGGGATCTCCTATCGGCAGGTCGGCGAGAACCTTTTCGGGCGAGCGCTGCAAATCCTTAGGGAACGCTACCAACCGGGCACAGACACCGGCCGCGTGCGCCTGGTGCACGACGGGGAGGAAGGCGGTATCGTCATTTCAGGGCGGCTCGAGGTGACAGTCGATGACGAGCGGTGTGTCCTGGGTCCGGGCGACGCCTACTCCTTCGACAGCCGGCGCCCCCACCGCTTCCGCGCCGTCGGCCCCGAGCCGTGCGACGTGGTCAGCGTGTGCACGCCGCCAACGTTCTAGCGCACTACGCATGGCAGGCTCGCGCCGCGATCGCTTGCAGGCGCATTCAATGACCGGTCATGTGGCGCCTTCAATGTGATCAGCCTGCGCCATGACCAGACCTGACGCCGAGCCGACCGATGGGGATGCGAGGAAAGAGCCACCTCCGCACGTTCCGCTCTGGATGCTCGCCCTGTTCACCTTCAGCGGCACCCTGGCGATGCACATCTTCGTCCCCGCCCTGACCCACGCGGCCGTTGATCTCAGCGCGAGCATCGCGGCCATGCAGATGACGGTAAGCGTTTATATCCTGGGATTGGCTGCCGGGCAGCTCGTCTATGGTCCGCTTTCGGATCGCTTCGGGCGGCGGCCGACGCTGATGGCGGGACTTGCCCTTTATACCGTTGCAGGGCTCGCCGCCGCGTTCGCCCCCGAGGCGCACGCCCTCATTGCCGCGCGCCTCTTCCAGGCTTTCGGCGGCTGCGCCGGGCTGGTCCTCGGACGGGCCATTGTCCGCGACACTGCCGCACCGCGAGAGGCAGTGCGACGACTTGCTCAGATGAACCTGATGGTCACCATCGGCCCCGGCGTCGCTCCGATCGTCGGCAGCGCGCTTGCTTCCACCGCGGGGTGGCGGTCGATCTTCCTTCTGCTCTGTGCGCTCGGCATCACGAATTTTATGCTGGCTTGGCGCCTCCTTCCGGAGACGAACACGTCGGCCCAGGGCGCTGACATGGCGACGCTGGCGCACAACTATCGCCAGCTCCTCGGCTCGCGGCGCTTTCTGGGCTACGCCGTTGGCGGGGGATGCGCGACCACGTCAATGTTTGCCTTTGTCGCGTCGGCACCGTTCATCATCGTCAACCAGCTCCATCGGCCGGCGCATGAGATCGGATTCTACCTCGCTGTGCTGATCTCCGGCGTGTGGTTGGGCAGCGTCATTGCCACACGCCTCGTCTCCACCGTGGCTGTCGAGCGGCTTACGCTCCGCGGCAACGCGCTGAGTGTTGCCGCGGCCTTCGTCTTCCTCGCGGCGGCCGCCACGTCGCATCTGGGGATCGTGCTGGTGATGGGCTCGATGTTCCTCTTCACGGTGGGCGTCGGCATCGCCGCGCCGGCCGCTTTGACGCAGGCAATCAATACGAACCCCAACGTCATCGGATCTGCGTCGGGCTTGTACGGCTTCACGCAGATGGTGGTGGGAGCGCTATGTACGACTTTGGCCGGCCTCGGGTCCAATCCCGCGCTGGCGACAGCGGCTGTTTTGGCCACCGCAGGTGTCGTCGGCCAATTGGCGTTCCGGCTCGCGGCGCGTCGACAAAGACACCCCTAACGACACGCCCGGCGCATTCGGTTGAGCCCCTGGTCTCGATCGATCGGTGTGCCCCAAATCGGCGCCATTGACGCACGGCCCAGCGTCGGGTTCATGATGCGCCCCGTTGGCCTTGCGGCCATCAGAGATCTCACGTCAGCGCCATACAGCAGGACCCTTCCATGCGCCTCAAGAACAAGATCGCGATCATTACCGGCGGCGGCTCGGGGATCGGGCATGAGACGGCCAAGCTGTTCGCCCAGGAAGGGGCCGTCGTGGTCGTGGCTGACAAGAACGGCGCCGCGGCGGAACGGGTCGCTGCTCAAATCGGGGCGCGCGCACGGTCGGCTGAGGTCGACGTATCCAAGGCAGGGGAGATCAAGTCGCTGATCGAGGGCACCGCGCAGCGCGAGGGCCGTCTCGACATTCTGGTGAACAATGCCGGTTACGGCATCACCGGGTCGGTGGTCGACACCTCCGAGGAGGACTGGGACGCACTGATGGGCGTGAACGTGAAAGGCGTCTTCCTCGGCTGCAAATACGCGATCCCGATCATGGCGCGGCAGGGCGGCGGTGCGATCATCAATACGGCATCGACGACGTCGCGCGCGGGCATCCCCGACCGCGCGGCCTACGTTACCTCCAAAGGGGCTGTCGCCGCGATGACGCGGGCGATGGCCCTCGATCATGTCCGCGATAACATCCGGGTCAACTGCGTCGCGCCGGGAACGATCGAATCGCCCTACTTCGAGAAGATCTTCGCGGCTGCGCCCGACGCGACCGCATTGCGACGTCAGCTCGAAAGCCGGCAGCCAATGATGCGGCTCGGTCAGCCACGCGAGATCGCCACAGCCATCTTGTTCCTGGCCAGCGACGAGGCGTCTTTCTGCACCGGCTCGACGCTCTTCGCCGATGGCGGATGGACGGCGCGATAAGATCGCTCTCCGGCGCCAACTGCGGTCAGCAGCCCGCGCGACCTAGCATGCAATTCGACTCCCATGCCGGCCCGTCGCTAGGCGCCCCTTGGGTCGCCTTGTTGTGGGCGTCCACGCACTTGTGCTCCTTGGCACTCCAGTACATGCCTTCGCCGCGGCAATGGTGCGCCGCCTGGACCGTGGTGCGATGGGTGACGTGGCGCGCATCACCTTGGGCAGCCACCAGCACAGTGTTGCTGACGGTGGCCGGGCCAATGGGCGGCATCGGCCCGGCGAAGGCATTGCTGACCAGTGGCGATGCCAAGACCGCGAAGGCCAATCCAGTGCAAGCGAGGACAGATTTCATCGGCGACTCCTCCAACCCTACATGGCGATCGAGCCGATCGATGACCGAGCGGCCTGCCAGCATTGATGGTTAGATGTGCTTGTTCCCCTCCCCTCCGAAGACCCCTTGCCAACCAGTCGCGCATACGTGACTTTTTGATACCTCGCGTGAAGGGGCGGGGTTCGACAGGGGCTATCGAGGCGCAACCGGCGATAAATGACGTGCACCGTCGCAGGCTTGCCGCAATGACGCCCCCCAGCCTCCCGAATCCGGCTGGCATTTAGCTCTCGTTAGTCGAATCGACGTCAAGTGACCGACGCGGGCACAGGACGGGCTGAGGGAGGGGTGTTGCAATGTTGATGAGCGTCATTTCGGGTCGGGAGCGTGAGCGTCGCTATCCGGAGCTTTCCGGCGCACGGGTCCTGATCACCGGCCTCGGCCCCGACTGCGGCGTCGATATCGCCCGTGCCTTTGCCGAGCACGGCGCCCGCCTCGTGTTGCATCTGGCACGTGACACACCTGAGACCGATGGCCTGCTGGAGGTCATCGCCCGTGACGCCCAAGAAGTGAAGGCCACCAGCGAACCATTGTCCCGTGCCGGCGCTGCCATGCGGCTGGCGCAGGCCGCCGCGCAGGCGTATGGCGGTCTCGACGCCGCGATCAATCTGATCCGCCTCGACGATATCTGCATCGATGCTGCGGCAACCGAAGAGGATATCGAGACTGCGGTCGCGGACCTGCTGAGGGCTGCGTTCCACATTACCGAAGTCGCCGCCAACAGGATGCGGCTGACCTGGAGCGAAGGCGCCGTGCTCAACGTTCTGGCGATGCCCGCTCCCAACACTGCGGCCGATGTCGTGCTGTGCCAGATGGCACGGTCAGCGCTCGCCGCCATGACTCGCGGCGAGGCCGAGCGATGGGCGGATCACGCCGTGCGCATCAACGCGGTAGCTCCCCAGATCTCGGGCCTGCCCAGCGATGGACCATCGCTGACGAGCCAGGCCGATATCGCGGCGCTCGCCCTGTTCCTGGCATCCAAAGGCGGGACCGGGTTGTCGGGCCAAGTCTTCGACGCCGCCGGCATCGCTACGCGCGCCTGCTGACGCAAGAACGCTCCCGAAGAGCGCGCCGCCCTGCGCAGGCGTGCGCGTTGGCGCATGACCTACGACCCGGCAATGGCGGCTTTTGTCTTGACACCGGGTGCGGGCAGGGATACCACACCGACGAGACTGTTAGCACTCAATATGCATGAGTGCCAAACAGTGCTCCCCACCGAATTCTTTCAACAGCTCATCCCATCCGACGGGAGCCGCAGACCCATGAAATTTCGTCCTCTCCATGATCGTGTCGTCGTACGCCGCACCGAAAACGAGACCAAGACCGCAGGCGGAATCATCATTCCCGACACTGCTGCAGAGAAGCCGCAGCAGGGCGAGGTGATCGCCGTCGGTCCGGGCGCCCGTGACGAGTCCGGCAAGCTCGTGCCGATCGACCTGAAGAAGGGTGACCGCGTGCTGTTCGGCAAGTGGTCGGGCACCGAGGTCAAGCTCGACGGTCAGGAGCTCCTGATCATGAAGGAGAGCGACATCATGGGTGTGCTGGAGAAGTAGTCCGGAACATCTCTCGGGCGGCGCCGACACACAACGCACGTGCGGATGGCCGCGGCCGCACTCCCCAGTTTCTCGATTGTTCAGGAGACCTGCAGCATGGCTGCCAAAGACGTCAAGTTCTCTGCCGATGCCCGCGAGCGCATGATGCGCGGCGTGGATATTCTCGCCAACGCCGTGAAGGTGACGCTCGGCCCCAAGGGTCGCAACGTCATCCTCGACAAATCGTTCGGCGCCCCCCGCACGACCAAGGACGGCGTCACGGTCGCCAAGGAGATCGAGCTCGAGGACAAGTTCGAGAACATGGGGGCACAGATGGTGCGCGAGGTCGCCTCGAAGACCAACGACATCGCCGGTGACGGCACCACCACCGCGACCGTTCTCGCTCAGGCGATCGTCCGCGAGGGCCTGAAGTCAGTTGCGGCTGGCATGAACCCGATGGATCTCAAGCGCGGCATCGACAAGGCGGTGGTCCAGGTCGTCGCCGAGATCGAAAAGCGCGCCAAGAAGGTCAAGAATTCCGACGAGATCGCCCAGGTCGGCACGATCTCCTCCAACGGCGAGCGCGAGATCGGCCGAATGATCGCAGATGCGATGCAGAAGGTCGGCAACGAGGGTGTCATCACGGTGGAAGAGGCCAAGAGCCTCGAGACCGAGCTGACCGTCGTAGAGGGCATGCAGTTCGATCGCGGCTATCTCTCGCCCTACTTCATCACGAACGCCGACAAGATGGTCGCCGAGCTCGAGGACCCCTACATCCTCATCCACGAGAAGAAGCTCACCGGCCTGCAGGCCATGCTGCCCGTTCTCGAGGCAGTGGTGCAGTCGGGCCGGCCGCTGCTCATCATCTCCGAGGACGTCGAGGGCGAGGCTCTCGCCACGCTGGTCGTCAACAAGTTGCGTGGCGGCCTCAAGGTGTGCGCGGTGAAGGCTCCGGGCTTCGGCGACCGCCGCAAGGCGATGCTGGAAGACATCGCCACGCTCACCAACGGTCAGGTGATTTCCGAGGACCTCGGCATCAAGCTCGAAGGCGTGACGCTTGACATGCTCGGCCGCGCCAAGCGCGTGTCGGTCGAGAAGGAGAACACGACGATCGTCGACGGCTCCGGCAAGAAGAAGGACATCGAGGCCCGGATCGGCCAGATCAAGGCGCAGATCGAGGAGACGACGTCCGACTACGACAAGGAGAAGCTGCAGGAGCGGCTGGCGAAGCTCGCCGGCGGCGTGGCCGTGATCAAGGTCGGTGGTGCCACCGAGGTTGAAGTGAAGGAGCGCAAGGATCGCGTCGATGACGCGCTCAACGCCACCCGCGCCGCGGTCGAAGCTGGCGTGGTCGCCGGCGGCGGCGTCGCCCTGCTCAAAGCGTCGGCGGCTATCACTGTCGAGGGCGACAATGCCGATCAGGAAGCCGGTATCCAGATCGTGCGCAAGGCTCTGCAGGCTCCGATCCGCCAGATCGCGGAGAATGCCGGGGTCGAAGGCTCGGTCGTGGTCGGCAAGGTGCTCGAGGCTCGTGGGCAGACGTTCGGCTATGACGCGCAGAAGGACGAATACGGCGACATGATCGAGAAGGGCATCATCGACCCGGCGAAGGTCGTCAAGGCAGCCCTACAGGACGCTGCGTCCGTTGCGGGACTGCTGGTGACAACGGAAGCCGGCATCGCCGAGGCGCCCAAGAAGAAGGACGCGCATGCCGGTCACGGTCACGGCGGCGGCATGGACATGTAAGTGCATAAAGGCCTCGCCCGCGGCATGCGAGCGAGGCCTTCTGAGAGATTTGGCCGCCCGCGCTGATGCGCGGGCGGCCTTATTTTTTGCGGCCGTCAACCGGCCATCTTGGCCTTCAGAAAACCTATGACCAGCGCGGTGATGCCGCCGCTCACGCCGCCCGTGAGAAACCCTTGCACGATCGTGCCGATGTCGAGGCCGGACGTCGCGGCCGCCGTACCAAGACCCAAGACGGAACTCAGCAATTGTCCGCCGACGCCGCCGCCGATGGCGCCAGCGATGGTATTGCCCAGCGAGCCCAAGCTGTTTTCCTTCGAGACGGCACCCGCCGCGTTGCCGCCGATGGCGCCGCTCACGAGCTGGATAATCAAAGAGGTCACGTCCATGATCCGCTCTCCTTATGCCGCCCGCGCCGGCGAATCGGCGAGAGCTGACAACGAGATTGGCTCGCCGGCTGGGCGGCGAGCAAGCGGTTCGGCCGGCGTTCCCGGTGTTGCGGCGCAGCAATCCGACATCAACCCTAAAGAGTTGGGATTGCGTCAACTGATGGGCGATCGCTCCCCGCCCCTCGCTGCATGGCATCTGCCAACGGGCGATGCTAGGGAAGCGCGATTGCGGCCGTGGCCACGCACGCCTGCCGCTTCCCGAGGTGTAGTGGCATGCCCACATCTGCCGCCCGTCCCGCGCTCAAGTCCCCGAACCCTGCTCTGATCGAGCGACTGACGGCGATCGTCGGCCGCGCCCACGCCCTGACCGACCCCGACCAGCAGCTTCCCTATCTCCGTGAGTGGCGGGATCTCTATGCCGGGCGCACGCCGCTGGTGCTGCGGCCTGGCTCGACGGCCGAGGTCGCGCAAATCCTCGCACTGGCAAATGCAGAGCGCGTTGCGGTGGTGCCGCAGGCAGGCAACACCGGCCTCGTCGGTGGCCAAGTCCCTTTTGAGAGGGGGGACCAGATCGTACTCTCGGTCGGACGCCTCAAAGACGTGCGCAGCGTCGATGCCGCCGGCTACAGCATGATCGTCGAGGCGGGGCTGATGCTGGCGGAGGCGCAGGCGGTTGCCGACGCGGCGGGGCGGCTGTTCCCATTGAGCCTCCCATCGGAAGGAAGCTGCCAGATCGGTGGTAACCTCGGCACGAATGCAGGGGGCGTCGGCGTGCTCGCCTATGGCAACGCGCGCAGCCTTGTGCTCGGGCTCGAAGTGGTGCTCGCCGACGGGCAGATATGGAGTGGCCTCAACGCGCTCAAGAAGGACAACACCGGCTATGACCTGCGGGACCTCTTCATCGGCTCCGAAGGCACGCTCGGCATCATCACCGCCGCGGTGCTGAAGCTGTTTCCGCGGCCGGCCGAAAAAGCCACCGCGATGGTCGCACTTTCGGAGCTCGGGTACGCGCTCGACCTGTTCGCACTGGCGCAAGACGCCGCGGGACGTGCGCTGACCGCCTTCGAGTTCATCCCGCGCATCCTGATCGATTTTGTCACACGCCATATCCCGGGCGCACGCGAGCCGTTCGCAACTGCCTATCCCTGGTATGCGCTCCTGGAGATCTCCGGTGCCCGTGCCGACGGCCAGGCGGCCCGCGAGCTGGAGACGATCCTGACTGATGCAATCGAGCGCGGCCTTGTGCTCGACGCCGTGCTTGCCGGCTCACTCGCGCAGGCGCGTGATCTGTGGCGACTGCGAGAAGGGGTTTCAGAGTCGCAGAAACCCGAGGGCGGCAACATCAAGCATGACGTGTCGGTACCGATCGCGCGCATTCCCGAGTTCGTCGCGAGGGCCAATGCGATCGTGGAGCGCATCTGCCCTGGCGCGCGCCCGCTGCCGCTCGGACACTTCGGCGACGGCAACGTGCACTACAATATCGCGCAGCCGCCCGGAATGGACAAATCTCGCTTCCTGGGACTGTGGGAAGAGATGACGCGCTCCGTTCACGATCTCGTCGTGGACATGGGCGGCTCGATCTCGGCCGAACACGGCATCGGGCGCATGAAGAGGGATGAGCTGGCGCGCATCAAGAGCCCAATCGAAATGGATCTCATGCGCCGCATCAAGGCGGCGTTCGATCCCAACGGCATTCTCAATCCCGGCAAGGTCCTGTGAGCGTGCGCTGCCGACCTACCAAACGCCGTGGGCCAGACCGGTGCGCAGGTACCCCCAGAGCGTCGGGTGGAACCACTGCGTGGACGGCAGATCAACGGTGCGCGGCCGCAGCCTGCCGGCAAGGGCGTCCTCGGCGGCTCGGATCAGCAGCGGCTGGGCGACGGCGGTCTGCAGATATTGATAGGTGTTGATGTTGTCCTGAGCGGTCGCGGCGAACGGCGCCTGATAGAGCACGCCGCCGGTGTCGACACCTTCGTCGATGAGATGGATCGTCACGCCGACATTGGAATGATCCTGCTCTGCGCGAGCCCAATAGCCGCCATGCTGGCCGCGATACTTCGGATTGATGCCGGCGTGGAAATTGATGAAGGGAGCCGAGACGGCGCCCAGCGTATCGCGTTTGATGATCCGCGTGCCGTGCACGATGACCACGGTGGGGTCAATGGCCGCAAGCGCGGCGCGGCACTCGTCTGAATTGACGGATGGAACGTGGCAGACCGGGATGGCGGGGTCCGTCGAGCCATCGAGGCCGGCCAATGCGCAGATCTGCATGATGCGGGGAGCACTCCGCCGCGCCATGATCTTCTGCGCGACCGCAAAGGCGAGCTGACCTGCAACTTCGATCACGCCGAGCTTGGTGAGGCGGCGACGCAGGAAAACCGACTTGGGCTCGGGTTCCTCCTCGATGACGGCGATGGAGGCGGCCCCGAAGCGCCTGGCCAGAGAGTTCACGGTGATCGTCGAGAGCATTCCGCCTGCCGTCAGCACGGCAATGCGAGGTGCTTCCGATGAACGCTCGTGTGTCGACGTCATGCCGTGCGGCTCCCTTCCAATGGACGCGGTTTTCAGGGAAGCATGCAATTTTCGGGCTGATTGGTTCCGGCAAGCGGCCCAGTGCTCGGCCAGCCTGCGGCGCAGTTAATTTTCCGTTAATCGCTCACTGTCCCCTTCCGCCGTTCTTCCCTCAAACGGCCACATGGGATCCACCTGCAGGTCGTTGTCCGCGCCACAAAACGGCCACCCCGCCTTGGCCTGCTGCCTCTTTCATCCGCGGCTCGCCTTGCGCCGTCCGCGCACCCAGCGACGCCGCCCACGCGCGCGCTCGCACGGCGCGATGGGAGATGTCCATGCGTTCAGTCATCGGCGCGCTGCTGGCGCTGTGCCTCGCATTCATCCCGTTGGAGGGCGAGGCGGCCAAGGGACGGCCCAAGGCTCCGGACGGGCCGATGTTCCCGACGACCGAGGCGATCCTGAAGTGGATCCACGGCTACCGCCACGAGCCGCAGACCCAGAAGATCGCAATTGCGGTCCAGGCCATGAGCGGGCTCGGCCTGTTTCGCGATCTGGAAGGCGCCGGCGTGTATGTCGGCTTCATGGCCGGCGTGATTGGCGATCCCCGCAACAACGCCGAGGACCTCGTCGCTGGCATGTTCCCATTGCCACCCGAGGAGCAGGTGGCCATCATTCGCGCCATCGCATACTCGGGCCGCTCCGACTGGAAGGAGCTGATGGGCAAGTTCGTCGAGCGCATGCCGGCGCGCAAAATTCTGATCGAACGCTTTCTCCAGGACAAGCTGCCGACGCTCCAGAAGCTTCCAATGGACAAGGGCCCCATCACGCTCGACACGCTGTGGGGCGTCTACTTCGCGACCGGCTCGGCGGACCCGATCTTGCGCCTCGTCTCAGTGCTCGAATGGTCGAAGGAGGCCAATGATGTCGAGAAACTCACTGTCGGAAGCATGGTGAAATGGACGCTGGCCACCAACGCCTCGCGCGACGCCGACCTGCTGACGCTCATCAAGGGTATCGTCAATCACGAACCGCCGAAGACCGCGGCCATCCTGAAGGAGGTCATCGAAGCGGTCGAGACGTTCGAGACCGGGCGCATCCGCAAGGACGCTGTGGCGGCAATCGAGGAGCTCAAACGTAAGGGCCCGGCCACCAACCGCCAGATCGCCTGGTGGGCTCAGGCAGCGCCGACGCTAATCGGGCTCGGGTGCGTGGCGGCGGCAGTCACCGGCCAGGTTCAGTTCGGCCTCCCATGTGTCATCGGGGGACCGGTGGCGACGGCGGCTGGACGTTTCCTCACGCCGCAGCCGTAGACCGAGCGCCGGTGCGCGCCTTGCCCAATACGCTCCGCCGGCGCACGGCGCCGACGAAACGCTGCAGGGTGCGGCTGTACTCGCCGCGCGGGATCATGATCTCGATGAGCTGCCACGCGCTTTCGTCGGCGTGCGCTGCCGCCAGAGCTGCCGCCAGCTCGGCACGTGTCCTCACCCGGTGCCCGCGACCACCAAGCGGCCCCGCCATCTCGGCGAAACGCCAATCGTCGAGATCGTTGTAGCCGGTATCGTCCTGAAACACCTTGAGCATGCCCCAGGCGGTGTTGTTGAACAGGAGCACGATCGGATTGAGACCAAGGCGACGCGCGTTGCCGAGCTCCCAGCCGGTCATCTGGAACGCACCATCTCCGACCATGATCAGCGGCCGCTTGCCGCTTGCCGCTTGCAGTCCAAGCCCCATCGGCACGCCAGGCCCCATGGTGGCATAGTAGGCTGGCGCGACGAGCTCGGTGTAGACGATGTCCATTGCCGTGAAGAGGCAGTCGCCCATGTCGCTGGCAATCGGCATGCGGCCGTAGGCGGCGAACAGGTCATTGACGGCGCAGGCCACATCGGAGGGCAGGATCGGCTTGTCGTCCCTGGCGAGGCCGTGCGGATAGTCCGGCCGGAACGTTCGCTCGGCGCTGCCGAGCGGCTGCGCCTGATCGAGAAGTGCGGCCACCAGGGCCGGCAGCGGCACGTCCGGATAAACGTGATGACCAAAGCGCACCGCGCGGTCGAAGGCGTGGATGGAGTGGCGGCGGTCGATCAACTTTTCCGACACCCCGAAATTGGTGTCGCACAGGATGACACCGAGCATCAGCAGCGCGTCTGAACCCTCGATCGTGGTGCGAATCTTCTCGTCGCCGGCAAGGCCCAGGTATGTGCCGACCAGCGGTGCGTCGCTGCCTGCCAGGATGCCGCGCGCCATAAACGTGGTGGCGGTCGGGATGGCGAGGCGGCGGGCGAGCTCGGCGACCTGCGCCTCGAGGCCGTAGCGACGTACCTCGACGCACAGCAGCATCGCCGGGTTCTTAGCGGCCTTCAGTCGAGCCAGGATCTCGCTGGCCGCCGCACGGGCTGCTTCGGCGTCGGCCGGCGTCTCGACGAAGGGCGCGACCGGTCCACACGGGGCCGACACCATGTCGCGCGGGAACTCGATGTAGACCGGTCGCGACAGCTCGCGCGCGGCCGTCAAGACCCGCGCGATCTCGGCGGGCGCGCGGGCCGCATCGTCGAGCACGGCCTGGGCACATGTCACCTCGCGATAGATCAGATGCTGGCTATCGAGATTCTTGACCTGGTGATGTAGCCCAAGCCCGTGCTTGCCCTCGTCCGCGCCCGGTGCGCCCGAAATCACGACGACAGGCGATTTTTCGGCATACGCCTGCGCGACAGGGTTGATCATGTTGAGGCCGCCGGCCCCGTAGGTGATGGCCGCCACCGACAATGACGATCGATAGCGCGCCGCCGCATCCGCCGCGAAACCCACACCCGGCTCGTGGCTCATCGTGTGGAGGGGAAGGATGGCGCTGCGCTCGATCTCCTTAAAGAACGGCAGAGCAAAGTCGCCCGGAATTCCGAAGATCTCACGCGCGCCGTAGTCCTTGAGGGCTTGAATCAGGACGTGGGCCATCGGTCGCTTCGGCATGAACGCACCCTATCATTTGCGGCGGCGCCGCGAAAATCGATGATCTGCCGCCTAGACTACACCGAACCGAGCGCCGGCGACTGTTGCAGGATGCAAGGCACCCAAGAAAATGACCGCCTCTCCTCCTATCGCCGCGTTAGGTGCGACGATGAAGAGGAGAGACGGCCCCCGTCTAGCTTGCGCTAGATTCCAACTCAGCCTGGCCGCGCTCCGGGGCAGTACTCGTACGCCTTGGCGAAGGCGGCCTCGGTGGTTGCAAACTCGCCGACGGTCGTGCCGCCCGGCGCATGGCTCCTGATGAAATTGTCGGCCATCGTGCCCTCGAAGCCGTCGAGCACGCGCAGGGCGGTGAACTCGACCGCACCGGCCGTCTCGTGGCGGATCAACAGGGCCTTGCGGCCGCCGTAACTGGCCATGCGCACGCGACAAACCGAGGGGCGGGCCGCGGGCATGGGGGCGGCAGTCATCCTGTTGCCGGGCGGGGGTATTGCGGCTGCATACTGTGCCGTCGCGTCAGCGCCGACAGGTCCCAAGGGACGATCTGGGCTTGCGACGCGGACGGCCGGACCGGCCAAGGCAACGCCGCGTGGCGGCTCGGCTCGCGCTAACTCCTGGCGCCCAGCGCAGTAGCCTTCGCGGAACTGCTCGGCGACCCAATCAATCGAGCGGCCGTATTTCCTGTCGACGGCCCAGCGTCCGGACAGGTCCTGAAAGGTGATTGGACGGCGCTCCGCGATGGGCGCACTGGCGAGCAGAATGTGATCCTGCTTGAGCTGTGTTCTGGGAGCAATCGGCGCTTCCAGACGCTCCCCCGAATAGACAACGAGGTGCTGGATCTGCGCCAGAACACCCGTGCCGACGTCCGGATAGCTGTCGCCTGGAACACCACCGCCGGTCGTTCCGATACCGGCGAAGTTGTTCTGTCGGGGATCGACGTCACCCCGTTTTCCGTTCGGTCTCAAATACGTGAGGAAATTGGTCTCGATCGCCATCTGGAAGAACGCGTAGTCCCAGCGTACGCGCCATGCCTCGCCGTGGCGCTTGTACCAGTGAGCGATATCGCGAAAGCGAGGATCCAGATTAGCGTTGCGCGAGCGGAGAAATGCCGTCAGCCGCTCTGGCGTCACGCACGCAGGGACGCGATTGTCGGGCGACAGGCGGATAGCGGGAGCACCGAGCGCGACGGACGCGCTTATCGCCGACAGGAGCGCCGCGGCCACCGCAAGTCGCATCGCGCGAGGTGCGCGGGCGTCCCTGCGGCAAGAGGGGCGGATCATTAGGTCCAACTCCATCACAACATTCCTGGCGGGCCTCCCGGCCCGCCGGACAATCGGCTGCTCCACTCCCGCTGCAAGCTGCCCTTCAACCCTCTGGGCACAATTCAAAGGCGCGATCGAGGGCCTGCGTCTGGTCGGCGAAGTCCGCGATCTTCTGGCCGCCCTTGGCATAGGCTGCGATGTAGGACTCGGTTTCGCGCTTCTCAGACCCCTCGTTGACGTCCAGCACCGTGTAGTTCACGTGCTGATCGCTCGACGACTTGATGATGACCGACTTGAGCCCACCGTAACTTGCGGTCCACACGCGGCACTTGGGCGGAACGGGGACTGGTGCGACCTGCTTCAGGTTGCCGGCGGCCGATGCCGTCTGCACCGTTGCTGCTGCTGCGCCTCCGGGCTGTTGCTCGTCGGATTTCGGCAGATTGAGAACCGTGTAGGGCAACGCGGACGCAACGGTCGCCTTGGTGAAAGGCTGCTGCGCCTCCGCGTCGGCCTTGGCGACTGGCTGCTGCACCGTGGAGACCCCGCCCGCCACCGCGAGCGAGCCGGCGCCGAGGCTTGCGCGATCACCCATTCCCTCCGAGCGCGCAATCTCCCTCGCGCGTTTGGCCAGATCGAGGCCGGATACCTTGCTCGACGAGGCGTCGTCCTCGACTTTGGCCGCGACGGCCTTACTGGTCGCTCCCTTTGCCGCTGCGGATCGCACGGTCTTGCCCATCGCTTCCTGCACCAGCTCGGGCTGTGGGTCGGGCCGGTTGCAGAATTCCTCGTTGAAGCGTTTGGCGACGGCCGCGATGGTGGTGGCGTACGATCTGTCTGTCGGCGCCCACTTGCGGGTGAGATCGGTGAACGTGATTGGAGCCTTGAACGTCTTCTGCCAGGAGGTGAGCACTCCCCATTCCTGGACCTTGCGGGTCCGCTCCGCGACGGCGTCGTCGACGCGGTCACCCGAGTACATCAACACATGCTGGAGATGGGCCTTCACACCTGTCGGCACGTCCGGGAACGCTTCACCCGGTGCGCCGCGCCCGGTGGCTCCCAAGCCCGCGAAATTGTTCTGACTCGGCTTGACGTCGCCCGGCTTGCCGTTGCCTCGCTGGTACGACAGGTTGCCGGTCTCCACGATCATCTGGAAAAAGGCATAATCCCAGCGGAGTCCGAGATCTGTCCCGTGCCGCATATATTCGGTCGCGACCCCCGCAAAGCGGCGGTCAAGGGCGGCGTTGCGCGCCTTGAGATAGGCGGTCAGGCGGCCGGGCGTCACGCATTCCGGAACGGCATTGCCGCTCGACGCCTTGATCGGCGGCAAGCTCTGCGCCCCGGCTGCGGCTGGAACGACAAGCGCAACGAAGCCGAGACTGGCAGCCCGAAATTTCATGCGATCCCCCGGACGATTAACAAGCGCGGTCGGATTGAAGGCATTCCCTTCACGTTTCAGAAACGTTACCCCCTGTAACGTTAATGATCGGTTTACGACCCCGCAGCGCGATTCGTGAGCTTGCCGAGTTTTGAGGCGGCAGTTGGGGCGCGGCGAGGTTGAATTGTGGCGGCGCGCGATTGACTCAGCCTGCTGAGGACCGGCTGCGTTCGATGACGATGCCAACCGACCGGCACGACGGGACGACGTCGGGCTTGTCGATGCGCACGCGGATAGCCGTCACGCGATAGTCGGCCAGGCAGGCGCTTGCGATCCGCTCCGCCATTGTCTCGAGCAGGTTGAAGTGCGTGCTCTCGACGGTGGTGCGCACCGCCGCGATGGCGCGATCGTAGTCGTAGACGTGCTCGAGGCGATCGGACCGGCCGTCGTAGTTGTCGCGAATGGTGAGCTCGAGCGATATGATGACACGCTGCTCGTAACGCTGCTCGATTTCGTAGACGCCGACCCGGCCGATCAACTCGAGCTCATTGACCAGCACCCGCCGCGCTCCCATGGACGGAGCATCCGCACCGACCGCGCCCGCGGGCCTCGGGTCCAACGCATCCATTCAGCGATCCTCATGCCGTGCGGTCCGCCGGCGAACGTCGCTGTCGCCATCGCGTTGCCAGGACAAATGCTGGCCGCCATCGAGCGCGATCATCTGGCCGGTGACTGCGGGAGCGTCAAGGATGAACCTGACGGCTGCGGCGATTTCGGAGCTCGTGGCACCATGGCCGAGCGGCGTGGAGGATGCCTCGGCGGCAAACTGCTCCTCGGTCTGACGATTATTTCTGAGGATAGGACCTGGCGCGATCGCATTGACGCGCACGGCGGGCGCGAGCGCTTGGGCCAGCGTGCGGGTCGCCGTCCACAGCGCGGACTTGGAGATGGTGTACGAAAAATACTCTGGCGTCAGTCGCCAAACTCGCTGGTCGATGATGTTGATGACGTTGCCGCCGACGCCGGGCGGAAGCTGTGCCGCGAGCGCTTTGGCAAGAAAAACCGGCGCCCTCAGATTGACGGCCAGATGCCGGTCCCACTGTTCGACCGTCATGTCGAGAGCCGTATCGAACTGAAACTCCGACGCATTGTTGACGAGGCAGGCGAGCGGGCCGAGGGCACCGGTGCACCGGGCCACCAGCGTCGCGACTTCGGCATCAGCCGCCAGATCGGCGGCGAAGGTGACCGCTCTCGCACCCATCGCGGTCAGCTCCGCAGCCAGGGCTTCGGCTTCCGCGTGCGAGCGTCGGTAGTGGATGGCCACGTTCCAGCCGCGCGCGGCAAAGTCGACCGCAAGCGAGCGACCAATGCGGCGGGCGGCGCCGGTGACAAGCACTGTGGAGCGAACGTCGGAGGCCATTGTGTACCTGCAGATGCGCGCTCGCAGATTGCGGCCGAGCCAGCTCGGGGAAGGTAAGCCAATCGGAGACGGCGCGCACGGGACCCGATCAACGCCTGGACTTTAGTCAATACGCCCTTTGGTGCGGCGCTCACTCCCAAAGAACTGCCTAACTTTTGGTCTTTGCACCTTCGCGATCTGCCCAATAACTAGCTTACGTTGCGCTGCGACGACACCCCGAGGCTCAAGCATAACGATACAATTAATCCTGCTTGTTCTTCTCTCGATACTTGAGCTTCCATGACGTTCGAGAGCCGACGCGTCGCGCTGGTCCTTCTCTCGACCATTTGGCGATGCTGGGCGGCGTGTCAACTCGGGGGTTGAGATCTATGGGTCACGTTCGCAAGACTGTTGCCGCGCTGAGCGTCGTGGGCGCTGCATGTTTGTCCATGGCCGGTCCGGCCTTCGCCGGCGGCAGCACGAAGGACGAGCCTGCACCGGCGGGTCGCGAGTTCACCTGGTCGGTCAACATCGGCGGCACCACGGACTATGTATTCCGCGGCGTTTCGCAGTCTGCCGAGAACCCGGTCATTCAGGGCGGCATCGATGTGGGCTATGGCATCTTCTATGCAGGTGCCTGGGCTTCCGGCATCGAATTTGGCCAAACCGCTGCCGGACGGGGCGTGGCAACGGTCGAGATCGACTACTACGCCGGTATCAAGCCGGTACTCGGCCCGCTGACGTTCGATTTCGGCGTCATCTACTATACCTATCCAGGCGCACGAGACGGCCGGCCGGGCGAGCCGTTCGAGCAAGACTACGTTGAAATCAAGGGCGGTGTCAGCGGTTCGCCGTTCGCCAAGGCTTCGCTCGGATTCAATGTCTTCTACTCACCTGAATACACGGGCAAGCAGGGCGAGACTTGGACGCTCGAGGGCACGGCCGGCTACGAGCTGCCGAAGTTCTTCATCTTCACGCCGACGATCGGCGGCACGCTGGGAACCGTCCTCGGCGACGCGAGCGATGGTTTCACTGCAGCCAACGGCAAGGATGAGTACCTCTACTGGAACGTGGGTCTCGCCTTGGCGGTGGACAAGCTGACCCTCGACTTCCGGTATTGGGACACGGACATCAGCGACAAGAACGGCTTCTGCTCCGGACCACTGTTCCAGTGCGACGAGCGGTTCGTGTTCTCGGCCAAGGTCACACTTCCCTAACGGCGGCTTCGATCCCCCGAGCCGCAACCGGGGCCCCGCGTGGGGCCTCGGTTTGTTTTTCCCGGGCAGAAGCTGCGTGGCCTCTTACGACACGGTCCTGTTACACCCGCCGCCTAGTGTGCAGCCTGCGGCAAACGGATGGATCGGACGACCCTACCCCGCATGCGGGCCGCCATGATCCGGATGCGGTGCGGCGGCAGCCCTCGCCGACGCGCTCAATTTGCCGAGATCAGCCGGCGACCCCGCCAGGGCTGACCCCGCGACCCCTGGGGTTGCCGGCTGGTTTGCGCGCAGCGGGGCTCCCGCTGTGCAGGAAGACTTCGTTTTCCCCAGATGGATTCTGGCACGCCTTGCCGCGGCTCGGCCGCCCGACGTATCTGGGAGGGCGTTCAGCGGGAGCCGGTCGTGGTCCTGACCATTGCTATCCTCCTGGTTTTTACAATCGTTGCGGCGTTCGTGGTGGCCCCGCGATTGGCCGAGGAACGCGTGCGATTCGACACGAAGCCCGACCGCCCCTGCCCGTTCGGGTTGAAGATGGCCTGGATCGCCATCAGAGCGCGTGACACGGAACGAGTGATCCACACACTCGGATTGAGCGATCCACAGTGCTCAAACTGGAGTACCGGCATCGGCACGGTGTACGACGAGCGGCTGGGCGATGCCCACGTCTTCGTCTCGCCTCCGGTCAACGGCTGGACGTTCGTGGTGGGGCTGCCGCTGCCCTACCCGGTGGGTCGCGGCTTCGTCGACAAGTGCACGCCGACGCTGCTCGCGGTCGGGGAAGCGTTCGGCGAGGCGCAATACTTTTTCACCTATCCGCTGATCGACTTCTACGCCTGGGCACGCGTGATCGAAGGCCGTGTCGTCCGGGCCTTCGCCATCGGCGACGAAGGCATCATCTGGAACCTAGGCAAGCCGACCAAGGACGAGAAGAGCCTCGGACTGAAGCTGTTCGATCTGCGGGGGGTGCGCGGCCGCAAGGGGGACGCGGGAGGCGAACTCATCCTCTATCCGACCGAGGAGCACGTGATGCGGCTGGCGGGACGCTGGAGCCTCGACCCAACCAAGATCGAAGCTGCGCCTACGGGCGCGGGACTGGGCTTCGTGTGCCGCGCGCCGCTGCATTGGCGGCCGGAGCGGATGCGCAAGACGGCCTGAGCCCCCTTGTGCCTTGCCGCCCGCCGATCAGGCGGCGCCAGACTGCACGATCTGCTCCATCTGGCGCGCAATCAGGCGGTCGAGCAGGCCTTCGAACGGCACCGTGAAGGCGGAAAGCCCGCGTGGATCGTCCCGCCAGATCTCGAATGCCTCCAGGAAATCCGCAGGTACGTCCTCGGTCCCGTCGAGCGCGCCGACCGTCTGCCCGAACGCACCGGCGCCGAGCGGCAGAAACGGGATCGTCACCGCATCGACGCGGCCGTCGGGCAGCCGCCGCGGCGCGCGTGTCACCGCGCAGCACACGATCTGCTCGCGCTCGGGAAATGTCACGATCGCGCCGATGATCAGGCGCGAGGCCTCGAACCCCGCCGGCGCCCGATAGGTCCAGCGCTGGCCGGCCCTGAATTCCGCGACATCGCTCATGGCCTTCCTTCTAACCACGCCGATCGCGCACCGCAACGCCACATGCGGGCACATAGCCGGAGCTCAGCGCGGTGCGGGCCGGTCGACCGGCGCGTCATGGGCGGCCGCCAAGGCGCTCTCGCCGCCCGAGCTCAACTCCGGCCGCGCAAGATCACCGCGGCCACCACCTTCGACAATGGTGAGGGTAACGGGAGGACACGACGCGATATCGGGCTCGGCACCGCTCGGCCGCCGGATCAACGTCACACAATTCGCAACCAGGGCCGGTGCCCGGGTCGCCTCCGGGTCGTCGGCTCCCGGCGCCTTGGCCCATCGCTGGGACACGCCCTGAGCCATGGCCGGCGAAATGATCGCGCGACCAACGGGCGCGTCGCCGACATCGCTTCCGATCATGCGCCAAACGCCGACCGCAGGCCAGACGGCGGCGCCGAGCACAACCCCTGCCGCGATCCAGCGCAGTCCCCATAGCCCCAAGCGCCCGCGGCCGATTGCAGGAGCGTGACCATCCTCACGCGTACGTGCTTTCTCACTGGTACGTGCTTTGCCCATTCGCGCCGCCTCGCTCGCGCACGGGAATCATCGGCGTCGATTGTGCCGACGAACGCGGAGGCACGGAACCGCGAATGTGGCGATCCGGCGGGCAGATCGGGGATTTCCACAGAAACCGGCGCCGGCTCAGCCGCCACCGCGTACTGGCGGCGCATAGAGGCGCTCCGTCGCGCACAGCCGCCGCTGGTTCTCGTTGGCGCCGCAGGGGCGGAACTGACCATCACGCGAGAAGCAGATCCGCACTTCGCGCAGGCGATTGCCGCCGCAGGAGACTGCCAGCATGTCCGGCTTCAAGGCCGGGTTGGCCGTAACGAACTCTGCCACAAGATCGGCGCGGTCGATCAGGATCGGCGCTGACGGATTGACGAAGCGCGGAGGGATCTTGATGCGCTGAAACAATTTGCGGGACGTGTCGTAGTAGGCGGCGGGGTCGAGCCCTGAGCAGGTGCCATGCTTGCGGTATTCGTGGATCACCAGCTTGGGGCTCGGCATGATGTCGAGCATGCCGTCAATAATGCTGCGCGGCACGAATGGCCGGTCGCGGGTGCGGCAGAACTCAGGATAACCGCGCTCGTTCTGCGGCCACAGCCCATGCAGCACGAAGGCATAGCGGCGGCCGTCGCGGCGGTGGCACTGGGGATCATCCCCATTGCTCGGCAACGATGCACAGTAGGTCGGGCTCCACGACAGGACGAGCGCGTAGTAGTCGAACTCGCCCGCTACGTCGCCGCGGTCCGAGCGATAGGGCCCCCGCTGGGCGGGTGCCGCCGTCGTCAGAACGACGATCAGCATCACGAGAACCGAGACGAACCGGCCGCAAGACGCAATCATGCAGAAGGTCTCCGAAAGAAGCGTGTGATCAGCCCGAAGCGAGGCTCAGACGGTGCTCGCCAACCGGTCGAGGATGCGGGCCCAACTGCGCGCGCCCTTCTTGAAGCTCGACAGGTTGTATTTCTCATTGGGTGAATGGATGCGATCGTCGTCGACGCCGAAACCGACGAGCAGGCTGTCCATGCCGAGCGTGTCCTTGAACGAGGTCACAATCGGGATGGAGCCGCCGGAGCCCATCAGCACCGGCGCGCGGCCCCACTCGTCTTTCAGTGCGCCCGCGGCGGCCGCGATGAAGGGCAAACCGGCGTCGAAGGCAATGGCCGTGCTGCCGCGGCCGCCTCCGAACTTGACTTTGGCGTCGGCCGGCACCCGCTCGCGGACGAACGCCTGCAGGTTCTTCAGAATCTTGTCCGGATCCTGCCCCGGCACCAGGCGGCAGGTGATCTTGGCGGATGCCTGAGAGGGGATGACGGTCTTCGAGCCGACGCCCTGATAGCCGCCGGTGACACCGTTGATCTCGCAGGTCGGCCGCGACCACACCTGCTCCAGAACGGAATATTTTTTCTCGCCGGCCGGAACGCTCAGGCCGACCTCGCCCAGGAATTTGGAACCCTCGAAGTCGAGCGCCTGCCACTGCCTGAGCTGCTTGGCGCTCGGCTTGACGATGCCGTCATAGAAGCCGGGGATTTGCACGCGGCCGTTGTCGTCGTGGAACGCGGCCAGCACCTTGGCGAGGGCGCGGATAGGATTGAGCGCGGGACCGCCGTACATCCCCGAGTGCAGGTCACGGCTCGGCCCGGTCAGGAAAATCTCGGTGGCGACCATGCCGCGCAGCATGGTGGTGACGGCGGGGGTGTCCTTGTCCCACTGGCCGGTGTCGCAGACGAGCGCGAGATCGGCTTTGAGCTCCTTGGCCGACTTGGCGAGGAACCCCGGCAGGCTCGGGCTGCCGCATTCCTCCTCGCCTTCGAGCAGCACGGTGACGGCCACCGGAAGCTTCCCGGCGACGGCGCGCCAGGCACGAGCGGCCTCGAAGAATGTCATGAGCTGGCCCTTGTTGTCCTCCGCGCCGCGCGCCAGGATGACCTTGCCGTTGCCCTTCTCGCTCGCGATGCGCGGCTCGAACGGCGGCGATTTCCACAGATCGAGCGGATCGACCGGCTGCACGTCGTAGTGGCCGTAGAACAGGACGTGCGGCGTTCCCTTGGCGATGTGCGCGCGATCGTGACCGACCACCATGGGATGGCCGGTCGTCGGCCGCACCGAGGCGTCGAACCCGATGTCGCGCAACGTCGCCGCGCACCATTCGGCGGCCGCCTTGCAGCGGTCCTTGTAGGCCGGATCGGTCGAGATGCTGTCGATCCGGAGCAGTTGAAACAGCCGATCGAGCGCGGGGTCCCAGGATTTTTCGAGCGTCTTGAGGACTTCGGGCAGCGCTGATGTCATGGAGTGCCACTCGCGGTTGGGGCCGATACGTTTCGTGAGCAGGATCAATGAAAGATCGGAGCCCGGCTGTCAAAGCCGCCTTTGGCCCAGATCGGAACTCGCGCCGGTTGGCGGGACTTTCCATGCGCCCCGGGGAAGCTGCGCCTGGGACATGGCGCGCACTTGCGCATCGTGCTGCGGCGCACTAATGGCTGGCATCCTGCGGCCGGTTTGCTGATCGTGCCTGCCGCGGCGCAATTGGCCCGTCGATCACGCGGAGCAACCCATGGCCAACGCAATCCGCACTCCCGAGAGCCGGCGCGTCTATTTGTTCGGCGCGGGCCAAACGGACGGCCGGGCCGACATGAAGGAGCTGCTGGGCGGCAAGGGGGCCAACCTTGCCGAGATGGCCAGCCTCGGGTTGCCCGTGCCGCCGGGCTTCACCATCACCACCCAGGTCTGCGCCGACTACTACGGGAATAGTCGCGCGCTGCCCACGGGGCTCGAGAGCGAGGTCGAGGAGGCGCTGGCCAAGGTCGGCCAAGCGGTCGGCGCGACGTTCGGCGACGTGAAGAACCCGCTGCTGGTCTCAGTGCGCTCGGGCGCGCGCACCTCGATGCCCGGGATGATGGACACCATCCTCAATCTCGGCCTCAACGACGAGACGGTTGAGGGCCTGGCCAAGCACGCCGGTGATGCCCGTTTCGCCTACGACAGCTACCGTCGCTTCATCCAGATGTACTCGAGCGTCGTGTTGGAGCTCGACCACGGCGTGTTCGAGGACATCCTGGAGAACCACAAGAATCTCAACGGTTACGTCAACGATACCGAGCTCCACGCCGACGACTGGCGCGATGTCATCGCCGAGTACAAGGGAGCCATCGAAGGTGAGCTCGGCCGGCCGTTCCCGCAAGATATCCGCGCCCAGCTCTGGGGGGCCATCGGCGCCGTGTTCGGCTCATGGCAGAACGCGCGGGCCAACACCTATCGCCGGCTTCACAACATTCCGGACGACTGGGGCACTGCGGTCAACGTGCAGGCCATGGTGTTCGGCAACATGGGCGAGACGTCGGCGACGGGCGTCGCCTTCACGCGCAATCCATCGACCGGCGTGCGGGAGCTCTACGGCGAGTTCCTGATCAATGCGCAGGGCGAGGATGTGGTCGCTGGTATCCGCACGCCGCAGAGCCTCACGGAGGCGGCGCGCAAAGAGGCGGGAGACAAGAACCCGTCGCTCGAGGCGGCGATGCCGGTGGTGTTCCAAGAGCTGACCAAGGTCTTCGCCCGGCTCGAGCAGCGCTACCGCGATATGCAGGACATCGAGTTCACCATCCAGGGCGGCAAGCTGTGGATGCTGCAGACGCGGTCCGGTAAGCGCACGGCGAAGGCGGCGTTGAAGATCGCCGTCGATCTCGCCAACGACGGCATCATCAGCCGCGAGGAGGCGGTGATGCGGGTCGATCCAGCCGCACTCGATCAACTCCTGCATCCGACCATCGATCCCAACGCCCACAAGCAGGTCATCACGGTGGGCCTCGCGGCGTCGCCCGGAGCGGCGTCGGGCGAGATCGTGTTCGATCCCGACGAGGCCGAGCAGCTCAAGGCGAAAGGGCGCGAGGTCATCCTGGTGCGCGTCGAGACGAGCCCCGAGGACATTCACGGCATGCATGCCGCCGCGGGCATCCTCACCGCGCGCGGCGGCATGACGAGCCACGCCGCGGTGGTGGCGCGCGGCATGGGCCGGCCCTGCGTATGCGGCGCCGGAGCACTCCGGATCGACGCCAAGGCCGGCACCATGACGGTCGGTGCCGAGAGCTTCAAGGCTGGCGACATCATCACCATCGACGGCGCCACCGGCGAGGTGCTCAAGGGCAGGGTGCGGATGCGGCAGCCCGAGATGTCGGGCGATTTCGGCACGCTGATGGGCTGGGCCGATGCCGCCCGCACACTCGGCGTCAGGGCCAACGCCGATACGCCGCGCGATGCCCGTCAGGCCCGCGAGTTCGGGGCCGAGGGCATCGGCCTGTGCCGCACCGAGCACATGTTCTTCGACGGCGAGCGCATCCTCGCCATGCGCGAGATGATCTGCGCGGAAAGCGAGGCCGGCCGGCGCGCGGCACTCGACAAGATTCTGCCCATGCAGCAGGCCGATTTCGAGGGCCTGTTCGAGATCATGGCGGGCTTGCCGGTGACCATCCGGTTGCTCGATCCGCCGCTGCACGAGTTCCTCCCGCACGAGGAGAAGGAGGCGACGGCCGTCGCCGCCGCACTCAAGGTGCCGATCGAAAAGCTGCGCGCTCGCGTGACGGAGCTGCACGAGTTCAACCCGATGCTGGGATTCCGCGGTTGCCGGCTGGCGATCCGCTATCCCGAGATCACGGAGATGCAGGCGCGCGCGATCTTCCAGGCCGCCATCGCGGCCGCGAGGAAGACTGGCAAGGCGGTAGTACCCGAGGTCATGATCCCGCTCGTCGCCTATCGCCGCGAGTTCGACATCCTACGCGAGGTCATCGATCGTACGGCACGCGAGGTCGAGAAGGCGACGGGCGAGACGCTCGCCTACCAGGTCGGCACCATGGTCGAGCTGCCGCGGTGTGCGCTGAAAGCCGACGAGATCGCGGCGGGCGAGGCCGGCGCCGAGTTCTTCTCGTTCGGCACCAACGATCTGACCCAGACGTGCCTGGGGCTCAGCCGCGACGATGCCGCGCCGATCCTATCGAACTACGCCGCCGCCGGCGTGTTCGAGATCGACCCGTTCGTGTCGATCGATCGGGACGGCGTCGGCGAGCTGGTCCGCATCGGCGCTGAGCGTGGCCGCAAGGCACGGCCGGGGCTCAAGATCGGCATTTGCGGCGAGCATGGCGGCGATCCGGCCTCGGTGGCGTTCTGCCACGAGGTCGCCCTCGACTACGTCTCGTGCTCACCGTTCAGAGTGCCAATCGCCCGGCTGGCGGCGGCGCAGGCGTCCATCTCCGGCGGCGTTGCCGCCAAGGACAGCTGATCGCGCAAACCTAAGCCTCGGCTGCGTCCTGCTCGTCGTAGGAGCGTTGCTTGGGGCGCGCGCCCTTCAGCTTGGGCAGCAGCAGCAGCACCAGCACCATCGGCGGGATGACGAAGGACCAAGCGATCCAGAAGGAATAGTCGCGGTTCTTGATCCCGGCCAAGATACCCGCCAGTACCGCGGCGGCGATGGCGGTCAGTCCCCAAACGACGATGGCCGTGACCATGGCTGGCCTCCTCCTGGGATGCGGAACCCGGCGGCGGGCGCCATCCCAGCTCAAGAGATGGGATACACTTGTGGCGCTTTCCAGCATAGCCCAGCGCCAGGTCTTTTGCTTTGTCGTGCTTCTTGTCGGAAAACCGCTTCACACTTTTCCGGAAGCACTCTAGGCCCGCGGCCCTGCGGCAACTTCGAAATCGAGCCCAAGGTCGAGGACCGGAGCGGAATGGGTGAGCGCCCCGACCGAAATGAGGTCGATGCCAGTCTCGGCAATCGCCCGGACCGTTTCAAGGCTGACCCCGCCGGAGGCTTCTAGGACGGCGCGGCCGGCGACCGTCCGCACGGCCTGGGCCATTTCGGCCGGCGTCATGTTGTCGAGCATGACGGCGTCCACGTGGTGGCGCAGGGCCTCATCGAGCTGCGCCAGAGTATCGGCCTCGACCTCGATCTTGACCATGTGGCCGGCCCGCTTGCGGGCGGCGGTGATCGCGGGGCCGATGCCGCCGGCGACCACGATGTGATTGTCTTTGATCAACACGGCATCGAAGAGACCGGTGCGGTGGTTCATGCCGCCACCCGCGCGCACGGCATATTTCTCGAAGGCTCGTAGGCCGGGCGTCGTCTTGCGGGTGTCGATGATCGTCGCGCGGGTGCCGGCGATCGCATCGACGTACCGCCGGGTGAGCGTTGCGATGCCGCTCATGCGGCCGAGGAAGTTCAAGGCGACGCGCTCGGCGGTGAGCAAGGCGCGCGCATCGCCAGCAACGCGGGCCAGCACGCTCCCGCCCGGAACGGACTGCCCGTCGGCCACCACTGCTTCGAAGGTCACGGTCGGATCGATGTGGCGGAACGTGGCCGCGGCCACGCCCAGCCCGGCGATGACGCCGGGGCGGCGGGCCGCGAGCACTCCGCTCGCGCGCGAGCCGGCGGGGATGACACCGTCGGTCGTGATATCGCCGGACAGACCCAGATCCTCATCGAGCGCGGCCGCGACGGCGCGCGCAATCAGAGTTGCGGGGAGCCCTGGGCTGAGGTCGGCGGCGGTCATCGCTCGTCAGTTGGTGAGGTTGACCATCCGCTCGACGGCCCGACGTGCCTTCACAGCGATCATCGGATCGACGGTGACCTCGTGGCGCATGTAGAGGAGGCTGTCGAGGATGTTCTCGAGGCTGATCCGTTTCATGTGCGGACACAGGTTGCAGGGCCGCACGAACTCGACGTCGGGCACCTCGGCGGCGACGTTCGAGCTCATCGAGCACTCGGTGACGAGCACGACCTTGCGCGGCCGGTTGGTCTTGACCCAGTCGATCATGCCGGCGGTCGAGCCGGTGAAGTCGGCGGCCTTGATGACGTCCGGCGGGCACTCGGGATGGGCGATGATGCGCACGCCCGGGTCGGCCCGGCGGAACGCTTCGAGCTCTTCCGCGGTGAAACGCTCGTGCACCTCGCAGCGGCCCTTCCAGGCGATGATCTCGACCTTGGTCTTGGTCTGCACGTATTTGGCCAGGTACTCGTCCGGGATGAGCAGGACGCGCGGGGCGCCGAGGCTTTCGACGATTTTGACCGCGTTGGCGGAGGTGCAGCAGATGTCGCTCTCGGCCTTCACGTCGGCCGAGGTGTTGACGTAGGTCACGATCGGCACGCCGGGATAGGCAGCGCGCAACATGCGCACGTCCTCGCCGGTGATCGAGGCGGCGAGCGAGCAGCCGGCCTCGAGATCGGGGATCAGCACCGTCTTGTCGGGATTGAGCAGCTTCGACGTTTCGGCCATGAAGTGGACGCCGGCCTGGACGATGACGTCGGCCTTGGCGCGCGCCGCCTCCTTGGCGAGCTGGAGGCTGTCGCCGCGGATGTCGCCGACGCAGTGGAAGATCTCCGGCGTCATGTAGTTGTGCGCCAGGATGATGGCGTTACGCTCTTTCTTGAGGTCGTTGATCGCCTTGATGATCGGCGCGTAGTACGGCCATTCGAGCGGCGTCACCACCTTCGACACTTTGGCGTAGAGCGGCGCCATCTCGCGGGCGAGTGCCGGCGTGAATTCGAGCTTCGGCCGCGGCAAAGCGACGGGGCGCGAGCCCGTGCCCGATTTGGACGTCGGAGAAGGGGTGTGGGTGTGCAGCGTCGGCATTGGCTTGCCCCTCTTTGCTGCGCCCCTGATATGCTCTATGAGAGCATATCAGGGGCCGAAAAACATCCGGCTTTGGGCCGGCTCGATATGCTCCGTGTGAGCATTCTTATGTGACCTTAACATAGTGGAACCGGTCGCAGACTTCCAGAGGGAAATCATCGCGGCACCGCATGCCGCGCCGCACGTCTGCCCTGCGATCGCTGCAGGTCGCGATTGGAAGAGAAGTGCAATCGTCCCACCGAAGCGGCGAAGACCGTTTCGCGTGTTTCTGGAGCTCTCTCGGGCCTTTCCGCACTTCGTTGAATCGCGGAACGACCCTAACTCCTTGCTTGTCGCGCTTCGTGTCGGAAAACCGCTCCACACTTTTCCGGAAGCGCTCTAAGCGCGACCGGGTTTGACGCGGACGCCGGGCGCCGGACGTTCGAGGAGAACCTCGCGCCGGAAGCGGAACAGCTTGGCTGGCCGCCCACCGGTCTTGGCGCGCACCTCGCCCGTGGGCTCGACCAGGCCGGCGCCCTCGACCAAGCGGCGGAAATTCTGTTTGTGAAGATGGGGGCCCAGAACGGCTTCGACCGTGCGCTGCAGCTCGAACAGGGTGAACTCGTCCGCCATCAGCTCGAAGACGACGGGCCGATATTTGATCTTCGAGCGGATGCGCCCGATGGCAGTGGCGAGGATGCGACGATGATCGAACCGCATGCTTTGGCCAAGCTTGGGCACATCGCCCCAGGTCAATGCGGCCTCGCGCCCGTCGCGGCGCGCCTCCTCGATCAAGCCCGCCTCATAGAGCAGCTCGAAGCGCTCGAGAACCTTTTCCTCGTCCCAGCCAGCGCCGTCGAGCCCGAAGCAGATCCGCAACCGGTCGGCGCGCGCCAGCGGCCGCGCGGGAGAGGGCTGGAGCTCGGGCCGCTTGGCCCATTCGACCAGCCGCGGCTCAATGACCTCGGTCAGGAGCACCGGCTTTCCGCCGCGCCAATCCTCCCACGGGAAGTAGTCGTACCAGCTGCGCCATGTACCGTGTTGCAGATCGTCGTCCTCGTGCATGCCGGTGAGGGCAAGGTAGCCGATCGAGACCACATGCGGTCCGGCGTCGCCGGCCTGAGCATGCCGACCGCGGTCGGCAAAGGTGTAAAGTTGGTCGACGTAGCCCAACTGCAGTCCGGTCTGCTCGGCGACCCAGGTTCTCAAGCCCATGTCGAGCGTACGATGGTCGAGCGGAGAGAACGGTCCGAAAGGTAATGCCTCCACCGCTGTCCGCGACTGCGGTTCCGGCCGGATGACGAGCACGACCGGCTCGCCGCGGCGTACGGCCAATATCGCGGCACTCAGTCCGATCTCGACCGTCGCCGAATCGAGATGCGGAACTGCCGATCCGAACTGTGCCGTGCCCGAGGCTCGGGCCGAGCGGCCCACCTGCGCTTCCGTGGTCATGGATCTCTTCCCCTGCTCGCGCAGCTAAAGAGGGATCGTGGCGAATTTCGGAACGCATCCGCGCTTCCGGTATCGTAAACCCGGCGCACCGCGATGAAATTCCAGCAGATTTGTCGCGGCCCTCACGGGAACCGGCTGGCAATGGCGAACGGTTCGGCCTCGGCTGCGGCGCGCCCAGGACCGATGTCGGCGACGGCTTTGAGCATGCGGCCGTGCCGCCCCAGCACCTCGTCGGCCAGGCTGACCATCAGCCGGTTGGGCATGGCGGTGGCGGAGGCCTCGCGCAGCCGCTGCGCCACCAGGATCTCGGGCGCGTCCGGATTGACTGCGCACAACGTGATGAAGGCAGCAGCGGTGGACCTGCTGATGCCGGCCCAGCAATGGATAAGGAGCGGACCCGACCGATTCCACATGCTGGCAAAGCGCGCGATCTCCGCGACGTGCTCGATGGTCGGATGAACGAGGCCGTGCTGGGGACAGATGATGTCGTTCATTCCCAGGCGCAAATGGTTGGCGGCCTCGATGCCGTTGGGCGTCTCCGGCATAGTCTGGGCATTGATGACCGTAATGATGTGTCGCGCCCTCGTCTGCGCGAGCGTGGTCGGTACCTGGCTCAACGGGCACACGTGCACGCGGTCATCCATCACGGCATCGACGGTGCTGATATTGTCCACGGCGCGAAGTCTGTCCTCGTTCGAGCAACGTTCGCCCGGGGCGGCCCGGGTACACTGTGCATCGCTCAAACACAGACCCTTTTCAAGGGGGCGGCGGTAGCCGTTTACGCTGTCAGCTTCACAAAGCGGGCGCGAAAGTGTGCCTGCGCCTCCGGTGTGGACCACGCGGCCAGGCCGTCGAGTCGCTGGGCCAAATCAGCGGGCAGGCTTGGCGGCGTTCCAAAGTAGCGCACGGCTTCCGGCTCGGAGAAGCCGGCCAGGCGCGTTGCCTCGACGTAGGCCGCAATCCGATCCGCTACCTTGATCGCGCCGCTCACCTCGTCCGGCATGTCCGCCGGGATGCCGAAGCGGCGATGGATCGCAGCCAGGAGACGGTGCTCGAACGCTTTGTAGTCGAGGCCGATGGCGGCCTTGAACGGACTGATAAGATCGCCGATGACGTATTCTGGCGCGTCATGGAGCAGCGCCGCCAGGCGCCACTGGTGCGACCAGGCGGGATTGAGCGCGCCGGCGATGTCCTCGACCACGAGCGCGTGCTGAGCCACCGACAACGCGTGCTCGCCGACGGTCTGACCGTTCCATCGTGCAACGCGCGCCAGCCCATGGGCGATGTCGTCGATCTCGATGTCCTGGGGAGAGGGATCGAGCAGGTCGAGGCGCCGCCCCGACAGCATGCGCTGCCAGGCGCGCGGGCGCGGTGCGGAGGCCTGGAGGCCGTCGCCGGGGTGTTCGGGCCGATCCGGTGCGCTGGCCATGCCGTCACCGCCCGTACGTGAAGGCGCGCTGCAGCTTGGCGCAGGCCGCATGCCGGTGGCAGGTGACGAGGTGATCGTTGACCATGCCGACCGATTGCATGAAGGCATAGACCGTGGTCGGACCGACGAAACGAAAGCCCTCGCCCTTGAGCGCTTTCGACATCCGGGTGGCGATCTCGGTGGTGGGCGGGACCTCCTTCATCGTCGTCCGCCGATTGACAACCGGCTTGTTGTCGAGAAAGCCCCATAGGAAGGCGGCAAGCGGGGTGCGCTCGCGCAGCTTCAGGTACGCCTTGGCGTTGTCGATGGTGGCCTCGATCTTGAGACGGTTGCGGACGATGCCGGCGTCGTCCATCAGGCGCGCGAAATCCCGAGCGCCGTAGCGGGCAATGCGCTCGGGCTCGAACTCGTGAAAAGCGCGCCGGAAATTCTCGCGCTTCTTCAGGATGGTCAGCCACGAGAGGCCCGACTGGAAGCCCTCGAGCATCAATTTCTCGAACAGGGCGCGATCCTCGGTCTTGGGCACACCCCATTCCTCGTCGTGGTAGCGCGTGTACTCGGCATCGGCGATGCCGGTCCACGGGCAGCGTTCGAGCGGCTTGGCCATCATGCCGGTGCCGTCCTGGCGGCAGGCTCGAGCGGGAAGCGCACCCAATCGGGAAGCCTGATGGTCAGCGCGACATCGCCCGCGGTGAGTGGCTGGCCCTTGTGGGCGGCCTCCGCCGCGCGGTCGAGCCGTAGCAGGGCTAGTCCGCGCCGATCCGCCGTCGAGCCGAGCGTGCCGATGGCAGCGTCGGCGGCGCGGATCTCGGTGCCGATCGCCGGCAATGCGGCGTCACCCTCCACCGGCACGATCCGCTTGCGCGCCGTGCCGCGATGCTCCATCCGCGAGACGACCTCCTGGCCGACATAGCAGCCCTTGGCGAAATCGACGCTGCCCATCTGATCGAACAGTGCCTCGTGCGGAAACGTGTCGCCCAGCACGTAGTCCTTGCCGCCTTCGGGAACGCCGCAAGCGATGCGATGAGCCTGGTAGTCGGACGCGTTGACGCCAAGCGGCCTTGCAGCGGCGATGGGCACGAGTGCACGGCTGCCCAGCGCGGCGAGCCGCGGATCGGGAAACGCGAGCGCATCCCCAAGCAGCGCATCTGCGCCGTTCCAGGTGGCGGCGACGACCCAGTCGGCCGACGCGTCGCGGATTTCGACCTTGGCGCGTAGCTTGTAGAGCGTCAGCCGCTTCACGAGCTCGGCGGCCTTGTCCTTCAATACTTCGAGCGCGAATCCCTCGGGCCGCCGCACGACGAAAAATTCGAACAGGATCTTGCCCTGTGGAGTCAGCAGGCCGGCGTGGATCGCAGGCTGGCGCTCGAGGCGGCCGAGATCATTGGTGATCAGGCCTTGCAGAAGGGTCGCGGCATCGGCGCCCGTGACCGTCACGACACCGCGATCCGGCAGCAGCGCAACACGGGTATCAGTCATGTGGTCGCTCCCGCGCCGCGGCCGTGATCTTGCGCGCCAACGGCACTATGATGGGTTCTCATGGTCGTACGCGGCAGCGGGCGGCGACGCAAGCGGGGGAGACAGACACGATGGCCGATGCATTCGATCTCGTTCTCAAGGGCGGCACGGTCGTCAATCATGACGGCGTCGGAGCGCGCGACGTGGGCGTCCGCAACGGCCGCATCGCACACCTGGGACGCATCGACGCCGGCTCGGCCCCGGAGACTGTCGACTGCCGCGGGCTGCACGTGCTGCCGGGTGTCATCGACAGCCAGGTGCATTTCCGGGAGCCTGGGCTCGATCACAAAGAAGACCTCGAGACGGGGAGCCGGGCCGCGGTGCTCGGCGGGGTGACCGCCGTCTTCGAGATGCCGAACACCAAGCCGCTGACAACCACGGCCGAGACCTTGGCCGACAAGGTAACCCGCGCCCGCCACCGCATGTTCTGCGACTTTGCGTTCTACGTCGGCGGAACGCGTGAGAACATCGGCGACATCCCGATCCTGGAAACGCTCGAAAGCTCGGCCGGCATCAAGGTGTTTATGGGCGCGTCGACCGGCGATCTGCTGATCGAGGACGAGGCGACGCTCGATGCGCTGATTGCCACCATCGGCCGGCGCGCCGCGTTCCACGCCGAGGACGAGGCGCGTTTGCGGGCGCGCGCCGACCTGCGCAAGGCGGGCAATCCGGCGTCGCATCCGGTCTGGCGCGACGAGGTCGCGGCAATGCTGGCGACGCAACGGCTGGTGCGGCTCGCGGAGAAGCATCGCAAGCGGGTGCACGTGCTCCACATCTCCACCGCCGAGGAGATGGCGTTCCTGGCCGATCGCAAGGCGTGGGCGAGCGTCGAGGTGACACCGCATCACCTGACGCTGGTGGCACCCGATTGCTATGAGCGGCTCGGGACCTACGCGCAGATGAATCCGCCGGTGCGCGATGAGCGTCATCGGCAGGCGCTGTGGGCTGGCATCGCCAACGGCACCGTCGATGTACTGGGCTCGGATCACGCGCCGCACACACGTGAGGAGAAGGACCACGCCTATCCGGCCTCCCATTCCGGCATGACGGGCGTGCAGACGCTGGTGCCGGTCATGCTCGATCATGTGAACGCCGGTCGGCTATCCCTCGAGCGGTTTGTGGACCTGACAAGTCATGGCCCGCAGCGCATCTTCGGGTTGCAGGGCAAGGGTCGCATCGCGGCGGGCTACGACGCCGACTTCACCATCGTCGATCTCACCCGGACGCAGACGATCGACGAGGCGGCGATCGCCAGTCGCTGCGGTTGGACGCCCTATCACGGCGTCACGGTCAAGGGTTGGCCGATCGGGACGATCATCCGGGGGCGCCGGGTGATGTGGGAGGGACAGATCAACGGGCCCGCCAATGGCGAGCCCGTGCGTTTTCTCGAAGGAGGCTGAGGGCGAGGTCAGCCCCGAGTCATGACCGCTTGTCCGCCGCGGCAACCGCATCGGCGCTGCGCACACTGCGGGCGATGTCGGCGGGCAGCCGGTGAAGCACGCGCACCTGGGTGCCAACCTGGACGCGCTGCGCGAGGTGGAGAATGTGCGCGTTCATCATGCGGAAGCATCCCGACGATGCAGCCTGACCGATGGTGCGGGCGTCATTGGTGCCGTGGATCCGGTAGAGGGTATTGCCCAGGTAGATCGCCATGGCGCCGAGCGGGTTGCGCACGCCTCCCGTCATTTTCTCGGGCAGGCGGGGATCGCGCTCACGCATCTCCTTGGGCGGGTGCCAATCGGGCCATGCCGCCTTGCGCGAGACCGCCTCGGTGCCGGTCCAGGTGAACCCTTCGCGACCGACCGAGATCGGATAGCGCAGGGCCTGCGAGCTCGAGAGCACATAAAATAGCTGACGGCCGCGCGTGTCGATGATCACGCTGCCAACCGCGTAGCCACTGGGAAAGCTGACCGTCTGGGGCGCCTGCGGCGCGATGTCGGGACGTCCTCCGCCGTCGAGCAGCTTCGGGCCCATGGTACGCGCCCTGGGCTGAGCGTCCTCGTCGTCGTCCTGGCCCCACGGCGCCAGCGCGGCTGGGGCAGCGGGGCGTGCGCGCGCGGAATCGCGCTGCGCTGCGCCGGTCACGTGATTATCGCCGAAAGGATTGAAGGCCTGCGCAGTTCCCGGTGCCATCAAAGTCAACGCGACGGCAGCGGCCAGTCCCAAACGCACCATGATCAACGGCTCCCGTATTAGTAAACTGGATCGAGTTTCCACGCGGATATAAGCGGCGACCCCACGCTTTACCAACATCACGGTTTTTTATGGTTAGCATTCGCGCTCAGTCGAACCGCTGGAACGTGTGCCAGGTGCCGTCCGCCCCGATAGCCAGTCGATACCAGGTCCATTTCTTCTTCGCCCGCATCGCCGCAAGGTCGGCCGGCTTGACGAGCCGGTAGAGCTCGACCTCGTCGGCGGGTGAGAGCGCGGCAAGGTCCATCTCCGCAAATCGCGGCCACACGTAGATGCTATTGTTCTCCACGTCCCGGCCGACCGGCAGCACGGCGGGCCGGCCCTCGAGGATCTCGCCTAGAATCGCAAGGACCTCACGGCCGTTGCCGTCGCCCGATTGCTTGCGCCAGTAGCCGATCGGATCGTCGATGCGCTCGTTGGCGATCGCCGGCTTGAGCTCGTTCCAGTCGAGGGCGTGCTGGAGATCCTCGATCCGCCCCGAGCGGACGGCCGCAAGGATGGCCTCCCGCATCTCCGCAACGGGGGGCGGTAAGGGAGCGTTGTCGGGCACACGGACGACGGCGCCTTTTTGCGAGGCAGATGCTGCCCCTTTGGGCCGCTGGGCGTGGACAGGATCGGCGCCGTTCCAATGGACAACGGACACCAGCGTCACTACCAATAGCAACAGGTGTTTCGGCGGCGCGACCGAGAAGAAAAACATCGAAGCGAGGTTTCCTTTGCTCAGACTCACGTCGGCGGGCAATGTCCGGCGCACGCACCCGATGGCCAATAGGGTTCATTCGTCGGCGGCCGCGGTCGCCGCCTGATGCAGTTCGTTCCCAATCCGCTCATCATCCCGGTCGGGCTTGCCATCGGCGTGCTGGTCGCGGCGCCGGTCGGTCCGGTGAACGTACTGTGTGTTCAGCGTGCGATCGAGCGCGGCTTTTGGGGCGGCATTGCGGCGGGGCTCGGTGCCGTTCTGGGTGACGGACTGATCGCGTTCCTCGCGGCGATGGGTGTTGGAGCGATCTCGGGCGCCGTTCAGGACTACCGCAACACGATCCAGGTGATCGGCGGACTGACGCTCGCCGTTTTCGGCGCGCGGCTCTACATGACCGCGCCGCGCATCGACCCGGTGCCGCCCGGCGGGGCGGAGTGGGCCGGCCTCTTCGACTACATCTGGGATGTACCCAAGACGTTCTTCCTGACGATCACCAATCCCGGTGCGGTGCTGGGCCTCGTCGCCATTTTCGGCGGCGTGTCGAGCTTCGTTGAGGTTGGCTCCACCATCGACGCGCTCGCCATGGTGGCAGCGATCATGGCCGGAAGTATTGCCTGGTGGGTGCTGCTGTCGTCGCTGATCGGGCGCATCCGCCATCGGGTCGACCTGCGCCGGCTGCAGCAGATCAATCAGGCGGCCGGCGTGCTTTTGTGCGCGTTCGGCGGACTGCTCGTCGGCGAAGTCGCGTTCAAGATCCTGCGGCTGTCGTGACGAGACGGCTCACTGCATCACGCGATGCATCGTGAACTCGCCGCGCTCGATGCGCTCGACAAGTCCTTGCGCCAGCCGCGCGACGCGCTCCTCGCCGTAAACTCCAACGAGATCCGACAACGCGGTGAAAAGCGCCGCATATGCCATCAGCTCAGGCGTGATGCCAAGGTCGGCCCCCTGGTCCCACGCCTCGATAATCAGATTGAGCGCCTTGAATCTGTCGTCCTTGCCTTCAGCCAAGTCGAACAGTTCCATCAGATCTTCCCCCTAGGCCCGAAAGTTCGACGTCCCAGCGTTTGCCGCCGACCTCCCATCCAACCCGCATGCTCCCTAGCACGGCGGTGAGCATCTGGTGGCAACGGCAACAATTCACAGTAAACGTTCTGGATGCGATCACGGGATGCTGCGCACCAGCCCTTCCGATATCTCCGTGCCCTCATTCAGGAATTTTGAAATTGCGGTCTGCGCCGACGGTGTGCACGCACGGTATGTACGGCTGTAACTTTGATAGCCCTGGTTGAAACTGCGCGTGAGCGTCGCGCGCCGCAGTGCGGAACTGCCCTCGGCGTCGACAAGCTCTTTCATCCGGTCGCGCCAAAGTTGGCCTTCGTTGGATCCGCACAACTCGCGAAGGTAGTGCACGGCCCCCAGGATTTCCGACAGCCGCATCAGCTTTTCATCATAGGGCTTGGTGTCTTGCGCAGCCGCGATGGTCGTCGCGGCGCCGGCGGCAACAGCAAGAAAACCAGCGTATAGACGGCGCGACGAACGGCGATCTCTCGGCGGCATTTGCCTGTGTTCCCAGCCTCATTTCCGATGCTTACGCGACGCAAGCCCGGCGTGGCATCCGTTCAACCAGCACGCGCCGACGCCCGATGCCGCAACTGCGCTGCCCGCGCGATAATCGCAGCTGCACCGTCGGTCAGCGTGTAGCGTGCCAGCTCGCCGAGCGGCACGAAGCGGGCGTCACGACTGTCGCTCGCTGCGACGGGCTCGCCTTCGCGCCATCCCCCAAAATGAACAGCGATGAGGTAGTGCGCGGCAAGTGTGCCGTCATTGTGTCGGAGGATCACATCGTGAACATCGGCGAGTCCTGCGATGTCGGCAACGACGCCGGTTTCCTCGAAGACCTCGCGCACCGCGGCAGCACGCGCCGTCTCGCCCGGCTCAATGTGACCGCCGGGCAGGCTCCACAGGCCGGTGAGAGCGCCCTTGCCGCGCTCGACCAGAAGGATGCTATCACCGCGAAAGATCACCGCGCTCGCCGCAGCGCGTGGCCATTCGCGAAATTGGTGGTGCGGTGCTGCCATCGGGCCCTCATGTGCGCGCTCGCGTCGAACATAGACAGGCCCAGCCACACGGTCGAGACGGCCGAGCGGACACGGCCGTGTCCACGCGCATGACGCCCGGGCTGATGCCTCACAACTGCCGCACTGCCAACCAAATAACCGACCTCGGGGGGCGCCACACGAGCGCCGGCATGTGAACGGGGGAACGGATGCGACTTGTGAAGGCTCTGATGGCCGGAGTGTGCCTGTCGGCTCCGGCACCTTTGTACGCACAGACGCCGATGGAAGCCGCACTCAACAAGCTCGACCCCACAAGCCGCATGATGCAGGTGTGCGATATCTCCGGCTTGGCGACCTTCGCTCGCGACAAGACGCTGGCGCGCGTCGACCGGGTCCGCGTCGACGCCATCTCCCCGCCCAGGATCGATCATGCGCTCGTTGCCGGCAATGGGGGCGCCCTGCGCAGCGGCGGTGACTGGTTCGGCTTCTCGTTCTCGTGCACGATTGGCACGGATGGCTTGAAGGCGACCTCCTTCACGTACAAGGTGGGCCAGAAAATCCCAAAGGATCAATGGGAGGAGCACAACCTCTGGTGAGGCTCCCGAGATCGGAGGATCCGCCGGATGTGCTCGCGCTACTCCCTCATATCGTCGCCAACCGTCGTTCAAATCTTCCTGCGCCACCGCAACGAGGTGGTCTTTCCGCCTCGCTACAACATCGCGCCGACCCAGCCGACGTTGATCGCGCGGCTCGGCCATGCCGGTGTCCGCGAGCTGGTGCTCGTCCGGTGGGGCCTGATCCCGTCCTGGGTCAAGGACCCCGGTACCTTCGCGCTGCTGATCAACGCCCGCGCCGAGACGGCCGCCGAAAAGCCCTCGTTTCAGGCGGCCATCCGCCATCGCCGCTGCCTCGTCCCCGCTGATGCGTTTTACGAGTGGGGTGGGCCGAAGACGCGGCGCAGACCGCATCTGATCCGTCGCCGCGATGGCTGCCCGATGGCATTTGCCGGCCTCCACGAGCACTGGCAGGGCGCGGACGGCAGCGAAATCGAGACGATGGTCATCCTGACGGTTCCCGCCAGCGCGACCGTGGCGGCGCTGCACGAGCGCATGCCGGCCCTTCTCGAGCCGGGCGACTTCGATGCTTGGCTCGACTGCCGGGGCGTGCGGGTGGAGGAGGCACTGTCGCTCCTGCGCCCCGCTCAGGACAGCGATCTGGAGATGTTTGAGATCAGCTCGCGGCTCAACGATCCCCGCGTCGATCGGCCCGACCTGGTCGAGCCCGTCGGGCCGCAGTCCTAGGGTCTTTCCGCTCTTCGCTTGAACAGCGGAATGCCCCTAGATCTTTGCTTTGTCGCGCTTCTCATCGGAAAACCGCGGCACACTTTTCCGGAAGCACTCTTGCGCCTTTCGGACCGCTGCGTCTTGCAGCGAACGATTTTTCTGCCACAGTCAACGGGACGCCGTGTTCTGCTGGTATATCTTCCACAGGGATCGAGCACGGCAATCGGGATGGCGGCCCGGGGGATGCTGGTTGACGCGAGGAAGGATGGACCATGGCCTATCGTGGTGAAGACCTGGACTTGAGAACACCGCAGGGTTGGGGTCCGGCGAGCCGGGAGGCGTATGCGCCAGCGAGCGAAGCGGCGGCGCAGCCGAACTGGTGGACCCGCTCGACGATCTATCACGGGGGCCGCGCCGACCCGATCTGGATCGACGACACCGTGATGGCCTGCTGCAATCGCGCATATGACCTAGCGATCGCTCACCGCGCGGCCGAGGTGCGCATCGAGCATCTGCTCCACGCCATGACGCTGGTCGAACCCGCTGCCGCCATTCTGGACGAGCGTGGCGTCGGCGTGGTGGCGCTCCGGCGGGAGAGCGGAGCGATCATCACGGGCGATATTCCGATCGGGACCAGCAACGGCGGCGGACCGCGCAAGAGCGCGGAGCTCGAGGAGGCATTGCGGCTCGCGGCCGATCGCGCCTATCCGCGGCGCACGCCGGTGACGGTCGACGACGTGCTGGTGACGATCTTCGAGATGACCCGCGACCGGCCGGGCGTGCAGCTCCTCTATCGCCATGCGGCGCAGTGGACGCCGCCGCCGGAGGTGCGCGAGCGCGTGCGGGTTGCGGCCGGCAGCCACTACACCGGCGATTCGATCCGGCATTTTCGCGGCGCGGCCGGCGAGGGACTTCCCGTCGCACGCTTCCTCCCGACCTCGGAACGGGTGCTCGACGAGCGCGTGGCCCGCGGCGAAGAGGTCGGCGACCGGCTGGGCGCCGTAGAGCGCAACCTCGAGCACCGTCTGGACGAGTTGCAGAGGATGGCGAGCACAGCCGCCGATCGCATGCTGGCCCTCGAGGAAGCGGCGACGAAACCGCACGCGTCAGCCATCCCCGACGAGATGGCGGCGCGCCTCGAGCATCTGGCCGGGCTCGACGGCAAGCTCGACGCGGTCGAGCTCAAGCTGGCTAAGGTGCTCGACCGGCTGGTGGGGCTCGAGAAGCTGATCGACGCCCATCCCGCGACCGTCGATCTCTCTGCGCTCGATGCCCGTCTGCAAAGCCTCGAGGACAAGGCGGGGGAGGCGGGCCTCAAGCTCAACGTGGTCGCCGAGGCGCTGCCGGCGGTCGGATCGGCGATCGAGCAGCGGGTCAGTGAGCTTGCCCTGTCCTTGTCGTCGGCGCTGCCCGGCTCGCTCACCCAGCAGCTCGCGGATTTGGGGGGAGGGGCGGGCAAGCTCGATGGGCATGTCTCGGAGTTGAAGCAGGCTGTCGCGGCGGCCGGCGCGCAGGCAGCCGATTCCATCAGTGACAACGCGCGCAGCCTCTCGGATGTTCACGAGGCGTTGCTCAAGCTCAACGCCAACCAGCAGACCATTGCCGCGTCCGTGGATCAGTGGCGGCTCGACGCAGCCGGGGATCTCGGCGTCATCAGCAACCGCATCGAGGCGCTCGAGCGCGGCCAAAGCCGGCCGGTCCAGATGCTGGACACGCTGAGCACACAGTTGCAAGCCTTGATCCGGCCGGCGCCCGCGGCGCAGCCGCCGCGCGAGGTGCGGGCGGGCGGGCGCAACCGCTTCCTGGTCTGGCTGTTCGGGACCGACGAGGTGTGGAGCGCCGGCTGGCGGCCGCGCCTGACGGCGGCAGCGAAGGCACCGAACCAGCGCTGACCCGACGCGGCCCGAACCGACTGGAGGCAGGCCGTCTGTGCTTGGCGGCAGCCTGCTCTGGACCCCGGACCCATGGGCGCACTACATAGTGCCCATGCCCATCAAGGATACGCGCGAGGTGCCGGCGGAACCGGCCGCGCCGACCGCGAAAAAGACCGGCCCGGAGGTCGTCACCTCCTATCTCAAGACGCTGCCGGCATCGCCGGGCGTCTATCGCATGATCGACGCAGCGGGCGACGTCATCTACGTCGGCAAGGCGCGCAGCCTGAAGGCGCGCGTGACCAACTATGCGCGACTCGGCGGGCACACCAATCGCATCGCGCGGATGATCGCGGCAACGGCGGCGATGGAATTCGTCACCGTGCGCACCGAAGCCGAGGCGTTGCTGCTCGAAGCCAACCTGATCAAACGCTTCCGGCCGCGCTTCAATGTGCTGATGCGCGACGACAAGTCGTTCCCCTACATCCTCATCGCGCGCGATCAGGCGGCACCCCAGATCCTCAAGCATCGCGGCGCGCGCAACCGCAAGGGCGACTACTTCGGGCCGTTCGCCTCGGCCGGCGCGGTCAATCGCACGATCAACATGCTCGAGCGGGCGTTCCTGCTGCGCTCGTGCTCGGACAGCGTGTTCGAGAGCCGCACGCGGCCCTGCCTGCTGTTCCAGATCAAGCGCTGCTCGGGGCCGTGCACTGGCGAGATCGCGCACGCCGACTATCTGGGCCTCGTCGATGAGGCGGTCAGCTTCCTGCGCGGGGAGAGCCAGAACGTCCGCCGCATGTATCAGCGGCTGATGGAGGAGGCTGCCGAGAAGCTCGAGTTCGAGCGGGCGGCCCAGTACCGCAATCGGCTGTGGGCGCTGGCCCACGTCACCGCCGACCAGGCGATCAACCCGGAAGGCATCGAGGAGGCCGACATCTTCGCGGCGCACCAGGATGGAGGGCAGACCTGCATCCAGGTGTTCTTCTTCCGCACCGGACAAAACTGGGGCAACCGGGCCTATTTCCCCAAGGCCGATCGCTCGCTGGCCGTCGAGGAGGTGCTCGACAGCTTCGTCGCCCAGTTCTACGACGACAAACCGGTGCCGCGGCTGATCCTGCTTTCCCACGACGTGCCGAGCCGGGCGCTGCTCGCCGAAGCGCTGTCAACCAAAGCCGAGCGTAAAGTCGAAATCCGGGTGCCCCAGCGCGGCGCCAAGATCGGGCTCGTCGAGCACGCGGTGCAGAATGCCCGCGAAGCGCTCGGCCGCAAGATGGCGGAAAGCTCCTCGCAGCGCCGGCTGCTCGAAGGGCTGATGGAGCGCCTAGGGCTCGCGGACGTGCCGCGCCGCGTGGAGGTGTTCGACAATAGCCACATCTCCGGCGCCAACGCGGTCGGCGCGATGATCGTCGCGGGGCGTGAGGGGCTGGTGAAAAACCAGTACCGCAAGTTCAACATCCGCTCGGCGAGCCTCACGCCCGGCGACGACTACGCGATGATGCGCGAAGTGCTGACACGGCGATTCAAGCGGCTGGTCGCCGGCGAGGAAGAGGCGGCGGGGGCGGAGCCAGCTCCGGTCCTGGCGGACGCCGCCAACGGCGAAGCTGTCTCGGACGCTGGCGAGGATGCACTCGCGACCCCCACGTCGCGGATCGAGGCTCCTGCGCCGCCGCCCATTGGGGAGCGGGGCGCCGATGCCATCGCGTTCGGCGTGCTGCGGGCTGACGAGGACGACACCGAAGACGCTGAGGCGGACGATGCCGAGGAGGCCTTCCCCGATCGGCCCGATCTGGTGCTGGTCGACGGCGGCGCCGGCCAGCTCAGCGTCGCGTGCGAGGTGCTGGCCGAGCTCGGCATCAGCGATGTCGCCGTCGTCGGTGTAGCCAAGGGTCCCGACCGCGACGCCGGCCGCGAGCACTTCCATATTCCCGGACGCGGCCGACCCCTGATGCTCGAGCCGCGCGACCCGGTGCTCTACTTCGTGCAGCGGCTCAGGGACGAGGCCCACCGTTTTGCGATCGGCACGCACCGGGCGAAGCGGTCGAAGTCGATCGGGGTCAATCCGCTCGACGAGATCGCCGGCATCGGTCCGACGCGCAAGCGGGCACTGCTGCAGCACTTCGGCTCGGCCAAGGCGGTGTCGCGGGCCGGCGTGGAAGATCTCAAGGCGGTCGCCGGCATCTCGGCGGAGATGGCGCAGAAGATCTACGACTTCTTCCACGAGCGGCGGGAATAGGGAGCGACGGCACTAACGTTGTTGCAGCGGAATGCCGACGTTGAGCTTGAGAGCTACGTCGGGCGTCGCCTGCGTCATGCCGAACAGAAGACCGAGGTCCGGCGCGATCTTGAGATCCTTGGTCACGGCGAACTCGGTGAAGATCGCTGGCCCGATGCGATGATCCTGATCGGACCAGCGTGGCGCGTTGCCCAGGTTCTCGACGACGCCGAAACCCTCCACGCCGATGGCGAAGCCCTCGCGGATCTCATACTTGGCGTTCCACCCGTAGTTCAGCGCAATGCCCTCGACATGGTTGCGCCTGAATGTCTTCTCGAGGAACGGATTGACAGTCACGGTCAGCGCATCCGCCTTGGCCGACGCGATCGGACCAAAGATCAGCGAGTTGGTAGCGTCCGGATGGACCGATGCCTCGACGGACGCGAACCAGCCCAAGCCGACGTCAAACGGGCGCTTCTCGTCGAGACCTTTGAGCACAAATATGTTCTCCACCGCCGTTTTCGCGATGCGGAGGTTTGCCTCCTCCGGGTTCTCGATCTTGAGCACGGCGGACAGCCGCCACCAGTCCCGAAAGCCGTAGTCGAGGCTCTGGTCGTGGGCACTGCGGTTGAAATCACCGCCACGATCACGGGGCAAGCCCCGATGCCAGGTGTTGTCGAGGCCGAGCTCCAGACTGCCCTGTGTCACGTCGAGCTGCTTGACGTCGAAGGTCTGCGCGTGCGCACCCGTCGCGCTCATTGCGGCTGCGACGACGACCAGCAGAGATGCCAGACCAGCCGATAGAGACCGCCCGCGAGGACGCATTCCGCACCCAGCCGAAGCAAGAATTGCCGGGTACTTGATAGCCGGTGTCGCGACATCAAGGCAGAAGACAAGGACTCATGACGCACAGATGCCGGGGGCGTGTGGCCCTACGGCTACGCGCTTGTCCGAGACGCTTCAACACTAGCGAGAGGTCAGAGCCCTCGCTGCCACATGCGCCAGAATGCGCTCGACGATACGGCGGGGCGAAGTGTCGATCGGCACCACGATCGGCCATTCGTCAATGCCGGGCTCCTCCAGCGCGTCGAACTGGCTTTGGAGCAGCGCGGGCGGCATGAAGTGGTCCTTGCGACGATCCATGCGCCGCGCGATCAGCGGCATCTCGCCTTGCAGGTACACGAGCGCCACATCGGGGCGACCGTCGAGCAGAACATTGCGATAGCGGCGTTTCAGAGCGGAGCAGGAGACGACTCCGGGATCGGCCGTGGCGCGACGCTCATCGATCCAGGCGGCGATGGCAGCGAGCCACGGCCAGCGGTCGTCGTCGGTCAGCGGCACGCCGTGGCTCATCTTGTCGATGTTGGCCTGCGGGTGGAAACTGTCGGCATCGCGGAACGGCCAGCCGAGCTCGACGGCAAGGCTTTCACCCGTCGTGCTCTTGCCGGAGCCCGACACCCCCATGACGAGGATCGCAGCCGGCAGACCCGAGCCTTCCTCGCGGAGCGGCGGCGCCATCAGGTCTCCTTCTTCGGCTCGACATGGCCGCCGAAGCCCTTGCGCATGGCGGAGAGCACCTTCTCGGCAAAGGTGTGATCCTGGCGGGAGCGGAACCTGGTGTAGAGTGCGGAGGTCAGTACTTCGGCCGGGACGGCCTCCTCGATCGCGGCCTGAACCGTCCAGCGGCCTTCGCCCGAGTCGTCGACGTGGCCTGAGAACTCGCCAAGCTCCTGGTCCTTGGCGAGCGCGGACGCGGTCAGATCGAGGAGCCACGAGGTCACCACGCTACCGCGCCGCCAAACCTCGGCAATGTCCGCGACGTCGAGGTCGAGACGCAGCTCCTCAGCGAGGCGTGGGGAGTTGGCGTGCTTGAGAATATCGAAGCCTTCCGCGAAGGCCTGCATCATCCCGTACTCGATGCCGTTGTGGACCATCTTGACGAAATGCCCGGCGCCGTTGGAACCGGCATGCAGGTAGCCCTGCTCGGCGCGGGGGTCGTGGGCCTCGCGATGCGCGGTGCGCGGGATGTCGCCGACGCCCGGCGCCAGCGCCTCGAAGATCGGATCGAGGCGATCGACGACGGCCTTGTCGCCGCCGATCATCAAGCAATAGCCGCGCTCGAGCCCCCACACGCCGCCAGAGGTGCCGACATCGACGTAGTGGAGGCCGCGGGCCTTCAGCTCGCCGGCGCGGCGGATGTCGTCCTTCCAGAAGGTGTTGCCGCCATCGACGATCACGTCGCCAGGGGCGAGTAGCTGCGCCAGCTCACCGATTGCCGTCTCCGTCGCGGCACCGGCCGGCAGCATGATCCATACGGCGCGGGGGGCGCTCAGGCCCTTGACTACGTCGGGGATGCTTGGCGCGGCAATAGCACCCTCCTTGGCGAGCGCTGCGCCGGGGGCTGGATCGCGATCGTAGACCACGCACTGATGCCCGTGCCGCATCAGCCGGCGCACGATGTTCGCCCCCATCCGTCCGAGCCCGATCATGCCGAGTTGCATGGCATCCCTCACATCCTGTGGATGGTGCGGAGCATCTTCATCGGGATGGCGCGCGTCAATCGCGATCGCCGATCTCGACAACGCCCTGCCGAGCCAATGTCATGCCGCTCCCGGGATCGGAGTGAAGAACGTGATCTTGTTGCCGGAAGGATCGTCGATGGTCATCTCGCGTGCTCCCCACGGCATGTCCTGCAGGCCGGGGCGTGAGTGTCGGTACTTCTTGGCCAACAGCGCCTTCTGAAATGCGTCCACATCATCGACGGCGATACGCAAGCGCGCACCGGGGCAGCCGTCGCCGAAGTGCTCGGAGATGTGGAGGCGGCATTCGCCAAGCGAGATTTGCATGTAAAGCGGCGTGCCAGGCTCGAAGCGATGCTCCCAGTCGAGGGTCCCGCCAAGGAAGTCACAGTAGAACTCCTTGGTCTTGGTCTCGTCGAAGCTGCGCAAGATGGGCACGGGCGGAGCGAAGCGCATGGATGCACCTTAGTCTCAATTGTCGACTAGTGACGCCGGCGCAGCGGATTTGCCTTGAAGTCCGCCAAGATCTCGCGGGCGCAGTTGTGACCCGGCACGCCGGTGACGCCGCCGCCCGGATGCCCACCGGACCCGCATAGATATAGTCCCGGCACGGGCATGCGGTAGTTGGCGTGACCGAGCACCGGCCGCAACGAGAAGAGCTGATCGAGCGAAAGCTGGCCGTGGAAGATGTCACCATCGACGAGGCCGAACCGGCGCTCGAGGTCGAGAGGCGACAATACCTGCCGGGCGATAACGCTCGAGCGGAAATTGGGAGCGTGGGCGGTGACGGTGTCGATCACGAGATCGGCGAAAGTTGCCTTCTCGCGCTCGTCCTCCCAACTGCGGCCCGCCGGCAGATGCGGCGCCACGTGCTGAACGAAGAGGCTCGCGACATGGCGGCCCTTTGGCGCGAGCGAGGGATCGAGCGTTGACGGAATGAGCATCTCGACGATGGGTGCGCGCGACCAACCCTCCGCGCGGGCATCGAGATAGGCGCGCTCGAGATAGTCGAGCGTAGCGCCGATGACGATGCCGGAGCCATGGTGATCCTGGGGCTCCGTGCCCGGACGGCATGTGAAGTTGGGAAGCTCGGCCAGCGCGACGTTCATGCGGAATGTGCCGGAGCCGGACTTCAAGCCGGTGAAGCGGGCGCGCAGCTCCGGATCGACGGCAGCCGCCGGAACGAGATCCCGGAACAGCAGTTTCGGCGGCACGCAGGCGGCCACCACCCTGGCGCGAATTTCATCGCCGCTCGCTAGCACGACACCGGTTGCGCGGTCCTTCTCGATCCGAACGCTCGCGACCGGCGCGGCGGTGCGGAGCTTCGCGCCGGCGGCCTCGGCGGCGGCCGCGAGGGCCCGACTGATCGCGCCCATACCGCCGACGGCATGGCCCCATACGCCGGTCTTGCCATTGACCTCGCCGAAGCAGTGATGCAGCAGCACATAAGCCGTGCCCGGCGTGTAGGGCGACGCATAGGCGCCGACGATCCCGTCGAAGGCGAAGGCGCCTTTCACCACGTCGCTTTCGAACCAGGCGTCGAGGTAGTCGCCGACGCTCTTGGTGAAGAGATCGGTGAGCGCCCGCTGGTCGTCGAGGCCGAGTGCGAGCATACGGCGGCCGAGCGCCGCACCGCGCAGCAGCTCAAGCCATCCGCCACCGGCATTGGGCGGGGTGGACAGCACCAGATCGCGCAGGACCGTGGCCGCACGCTCGAGGCCGCGATCATAGGCCGGGAGGCGCTCGGCATCGGCGGCCGAGAAAGCGGCGATCGCACGCTGCCGATTGGCGAGACCATAAGGCATCAGCAGCGACCGCGCGGCATCGACGGGCCAGAAGTTTGCGGCCGGGCGCTCAACAATGGTGAGGCCATGGCGCGCGAGCTCGAGCTCGCGGATCACCTTGGGGTTGAGCAGGCTTACCGCATAGGACGCTACCGAGTTGCGAAAGCCCGGGTGGAACTCCTCAGTGAGCGCGGCGCCGCCGACGGTCTCGTTCTTTTCGAGCACGACGACCGCGAGCCCCGCGCGGGCGAGATACGCCGCACAGGTGAGCGCGTTGTGCCCGCCGCCGACGATGGCGACGTCGTAGGGTCCTGTCGTCATGGCCTGACTTTTCGCGTGTACGGACCGCCGGCGCAACCGCCCACAATCAATTGATGACCGGGATCGGGAAATGCTAGGAGGCAAACAGCAATCCCATAGAAGGCCCCCTGGAGATCCCAATGAGCAAACCGCCCCTTCTCGTCACCGGTCCTATGATGCCGTTGATCCTGGCGCAGCTCGACGAGGCCTTCGAGATGCACAGCTTGGACGGTACCGATCACAACGCCCTGCTGGCCCGGGTGGGTCCGCGGATCGAGGCGCTGTGCACGGGTGGCCACACCGGCGTGCGGACCAACGAAGCCCTGCTGGCGAAGCTGCCGAAGCTCAGGATCATCAGCAATTTCGGCGTCGGCTACGACTCGATCGATATGCCGGCGGCGACCAAGCGCAAGGTCATCGTCACGAACACGCCGGACGTGCTGACCGAGGAGGTCGCCGACACCGCACTCGGGTTGCTGTTGATGACCGTTCGCGAGCTGGGCCAAGCCGAGCAATACATGCGCGCAGGCCGCTGGGCGAAGGAAGGCGACTATCGGCTGACGCCGGGCTCGCTGCGCGACCGGTCGGTCGGTATGGTCGGGTTCGGGCGTATCGGCAAAGCGATCGCGCGGCGTTGCCAGGCGTTCGGCTTGCCGATCAGCTATTTCGGCCGGAACAAGCAGGCAGACGTTGCTCATACCTTCTATGGGGGTCTGGTCGCCATGGCGCGCGATGTCGATACGCTGATCGTCATCACGCCGGGCGGGCCGTCGACCAAGGACCTGATCAATGCAAAGGTGCTGGAGGCGCTCGGGCCACGTGGCGTGCTCATCAACATCTCGCGCGGCAGCGTGGTTGACGAGAAGGCACTGATCCAGGCGCTCAAGAGCAAGGTGATCCTGGCGGCCGGGCTCGACGTGTTCGTCGGCGAACCGAACATCGATCCGGAGCTATTCACTCTCAGCAATGCTGTCCTGCTGCCGCATGTCGGCTCGGCATCCGAATATACACGCGATAAGATGGGACAGCTCGTCGTCGACAACCTCAAGGCGTATAAGGACCGTAAACCGCCGATTACGGCGGTGGTTGAAACGCCGTTCAATAGCTGGTGAGACGAATCCCTTCGTTTGGCGGATTCATATTTCAAAATGTCGCCACGAATCGGCTATCTTTTGCGCGGAACTCGCGCGCCCTCTCGTAGTTAGCGGTGTGTTCAGAAAGAAGGTTCTACGCTGCGGATGGCAACGCAGCGGTTGCGCACTTCGGGAGCGATGCTCGGGGTGCGATACGGAGACCAGCACATGCGGTCAACTACGCCCGCTCTGGATCGTCCCGCCGTTGAGGCGCGGGCCACGCGTGGCCATGGCAGCCTTGTTGCCGGGTTGGTCGTGGTTGCCGGAATCCCTGCCCTCTTCTGGGCCTTCCTCCTGCAAATGATCGGTACCGCCGTCGGCTACCCCTTTTCGGGCACGACCGTCGTCATGGTCGGCGGCATCATCTTTGCGCTGCTTGGCTGCGTCTGGGCGAGCTTCGTCCTGGCCGGCGGCTCCCGCGCTGGCTAACCCCAATCACACCTGAGCGACCGGCACGTCCGCTCGCGTCCAATAACCTGGCAGCGTGACTCGACGAAGCGGCAGACCCGGCACGAATAGGCCGAGATGCAGCCGCGATACAGGCCGCCTGGCGTAAACCGACATTGGCGGACCGTCTGGCAGTCGCGGCCGGGATTGATCATGCCGCCGGGTCCCATCTGAGCGGGCACGACGACCGACGCCACCTCGGGAGCCCCGGCCGGTTGGAAGGGGATGGCGGCAGCCAACGACGCCAGAGAGGCCATGCCTCCCAGGAGAATCGCGCAAACAGCAAGCACGTGCGTACGGCGCATGACAATTGGCCTTCGGCCCCATATTCGGACCTGAAAGGCCAATGTCGCTTAGAACCCCGCATGGCACAACGGAGACGACCCAGTCTGGCGTCGAAGTGGTTACCGACTGTGCCGCCCGGGTCACGCCCACGTTGCGTGGCAGCGCCTACTCGGCGGCGGCCTTCTTGGGTTGCACCTCGGCCATGTAGTCGTTGAGCAACGTCTCGCAGATGCGGCCGGGCTGATAGTGATGCTCGCCGATCTCGCGAACCGGCGTCACCTCGGCGGCAGTGCCGACGATGAAGCACTCCGAGAACGATGCCAACTCGGCCGGCAGGATCGTACGCTCGTTGACCTCGATGCCGCGCTTCTTGGCCAAGCCGATCACCGTGCGCCGGGTGATGCCGTCGAGGAAGCAGTCCGGCGTCGGCGTGTGCAGCGCGCCATCCTTGATGAAGAAGATGTTGGCGCCCGTGCATTCGGCGACATGCCCCCGCCAATCGAGCATGAGCGCGTCGGCATATCCGGCCCGCTCGGCGCGATGCTTCTCGAGCGTGCAGATCATATAGAGGCCGGCGGCCTTGGTGCGCGCCGGCGCCGTCGCCGGATCCGGGCGGCGGTACTGAGCGTGGGTGACGCGAATGCCGCGCAAGCGCTCCTTGGCGTCGAAATAGGACCCCCAGTTCCAGGCGGCGATCGAGAGGTGAATCTTGGCGTTCTGGGCCGAAACACCCATCTGCTCGCTGCCGCGCCAGGCGACCGGACGGACATAGCAGTCGACCAGATTGTTGGCCTTGATCACATCCCGGCAGGCCTGATCGATCTGGGCGACCGTGTAGGGAACCTCGAAATCCATGGACTTGGCGCCGGCGACGAGGCGCTCGCTGTGCTCGGTCAGCTTGTAGATCACACCACCGTAGGCGCGCTCGCCCTCGAACACCGAGCTGGCATAGTGGAGGGCGTGCGTCAGCACGTGAAGGTTGGCCTCCCGCCATGGCACCAGCTTGCCGTCCATCCAAATGAACCCGTCGCGGTCATGAAAGGGGGCGGTCGCTGCCATGGCGTTTCCTTCCGATCGTTGGCGATGCCTCGGCCCAGCCGTCGATGCCGTGTCGCTGGCGCAGAACCGAGCAAGGCCCGTTCCTTAACGCGCCGCAAAGCGCACCGGATTGATAAAACATGCGTACGAAAGGGCTTGCCACGGGTAACAACGGGCCCCTAATAAGTCAACATGACTGACATAAATGGGCAGGTTGCTTTGCGCAGCCGAGGCGCCGGTGACCGGCGAGGTGACACACCGGACCCGGCAAGCGGCATTTGTCCGGCACGCCTGATCGCCTACGTCGAGCTCCTCTTCTTCGCTTATCGCGACTTCACCGGCGAGGCCGACACGGTGTTGTCGGAATTCGGCTTTGGGCGGGCGCACCACCGGGTTCTTCACTTCGTTCATCGGCGACCCGGATTGCGGGTAGCCGATCTGCTCGACATCCTGCGCATCACCAAGCAGAGCCTGGCGCGAGTGCTCCGGCAGCTCGTCGAGGAGGGCTTCATCGAGCAACGCCCAGGCGAGGCGGATCGCCGCGAGCGGTTGCTGTTTGCCACCCCCAAGGGTTCGGCGCTGGCGGAAAAGCTTGCCGCGTTGCAGATCTCCCGGATCGCCGCCGCGCTCGCCGAGGCCGGACCCGACGCTCCCGGCGTGACGCAGCGCTTCCTTGCGGGCATGATCGGTGAGGCCGACCGGGCGAGCGTCGAGGCGCTTGTGGCCGGCAGGGAACCGGTGAGGTCGACGGAGACTGATGCGCCATGAGCAGCCAAGCGACCGCATCGCGGCGGGATGCCTTGCCCGACAACGCGCCGCACATCCTGGTGGTCGATGATGACCAACGCATTCGCGACCTGCTTTCGCGGTACCTCCATGAGAACGGGTTTCGCGTCACACCGGCATCGGATGCCGTTTCGGCGCGCTCCGCCATGCGGGGGCTCAGCTTCGACCTCGTGATCCTCGACGTCATGATGCCCGGCGAGAACGGCTTGTCCCTCGCACGTGAGCTCAAGAAGACCTCCCTGATCCCGATCTGCATGTTGACGGCACGTTCTGACGCCGGTGACCGGATCGCGGGGCTCGAGGCCGGCGTCGACGACTATGTGCCGAAGCCTTTCGAGCCGCGCGAGCTCTTGCTGCGGTTGAAGAACATCCTGCGGCGCGGGGTATCGCGCGAGAGCAGCGGCGACGAAATTCGCATGGGCGAGTACGTGTTCCACATCGGACGCGGCGAGCTGAAAAAGGGCGAGGAGACGATCAAGCTCACCGAGCGCGAGCGCGACCTGCTGCGTCAGTTCGCGCAGCGGCCGGGCACTCCGGTTGCCCGGCACGAGCTTGCCAGCGATGACTCCACGGGCAGCGAACGAGCCATCGACGTGCAGATCAACCGCCTGCGCCGTAAGATCGAGCTCGATCCGTCCAATCCCGTCTATCTGCAGACCGTACGCAGCAAGGGCTACATCCTCTACACGGACTGAGGACCACGAGAGAGCCTGAAATCCATGGTCGCTGCCAGGGATGACACTCCGCAGCCGCAGAGTTCCCGCTGGGCTCATGCGAAGCGCATCGTGGTGCGGGTCGGCCAGCGAGCGCTCGAGATCTTCGCCGACGTGCTGCCCAAGGGACTCTATGCCCGCGCGCTCATCATCATCATCGCGCCGATCGTGCTGCTCGAGGGTGTGGTCGCCTTCGTGTTCATGGAGCGCCACTGGCAAGCGGTGACGCGGCGGCTGTCGGAGGCGACTGCGCGGGACATCGCGGCGCTGATCGATGTCTATGACGACTATCCGCATCCCGCAGACTTCGGCCCGCTCATCGAAATGGCCCGTGACCGGTTGAACCTGTCGCTCCAGGTGCTGCCGCCAGGCGACCTTCCGCCGGTGCAGCCGCGGCCCTTCTTTTCACTGCTCGACCGTACTCTGTCGAACGAGGTCCGCAGGCAGGTCAAGCATCCGTTCTGGATCGACACCGTGGGCGACAGCCGGCACGTCGAGATCAAGGTCAAGCTCGACAAGGCCGTGCTGCGTTTCGTGGCCACGCGCAGCCAGACCTATGCCTCGAACTCGCACATCTTCCTGATGTGGATGGTGGGCACGTCGGTGGTGTTGCTGACGGTGGCGATCCTGTTCCTGCGCAACCAGATCCGGCCGATCCTGCGGCTCGCCGACGCCGCCGACGCCTTCGGCAAGGGGCGGCCTGTGCCAGAGGACTTTCGACCGCGCGGCGCCCGCGAGGTGCGACAGGCAGCGCAAGCGTTCCTCGAGATGCGCGATCGCATCAAGCAGCACGTCGACCAGCGTACGACGATGCTGGCCGGCGTCAGCCACGATCTGAGAACCGTACTGACCCGCTTCAAGCTCGAGCTTGCCCTGCTGGGCGATGATGCCGAGATCCGCGCACTCAGGGCCGATGTCAACGAGATGCAGCACATGCTCGAGGACTACTTGGCCTTTGCCAAGGGTGACGGCGGCGAGGAAGCGACGCCGACCAACCTGCGCGAGCTATTGGAGGAGGTCCACGACGAGGCACAGATTTACGGCACACCGGTCGAGCTCAAGTTCCGCCGCCGGCAGCGAGACCTCGTGCTTCCGCTCAAACGGCAAGCGTTCAAGCGGGCGATCACCAACCTGGTCAGCAATGCTGCCCGCTTCGGCGATCAGATCGTCATTCGCGCAGCGACTGAGCGCAACTGGCTGCGTATAGAGGTCGACGACGACGGCCCGGGAATTCCGGCGCCCGAGCGGGACAACGTGTTCCGTCCGTTCTACCGGCTCGACCACGCGCGCAACCAGGACTCCGGCAATTCCGGGCTGGGCCTCGCCATCGCGCGAGACATTGCGAAGAGTCACGGCGGCGACGTGGCGCTCGGCGAGAGCTCGCTGGGTGGGCTCAGGGCCATCATTCGGGTGCCGTTGTAGGGCGCACCGTCAGAACAGGCGGACCCCGTTGGGCACCCTGAGATCCGGCGCAAACATCACCACCGCGCCATTGCCGTCGGGGAAGCCGAGGGTGAGCACCTCGGACATGAACTTGCCGATCTGGCGCGGTGGAAAATTCACGACCGCGGCCACCTGACGGCCGACCAGCTCTTCGATCTTGTAGTGGACGGTGATCTGCGCCGAGCTGCGCTTGACGCCAACACCGGGGCCGAAATCGATCTTCAGCTTGATCGCCGGCTTGCGGGCCTCGGGATAGGGTTCGGCCTCGACAATCGTTCCGACGCGGATATCGACCTTCAGGAAGTCGTCGAATGTGATTGTCGGCGCCAACGGGCCGTTCGACTGCTCCACGCGCTCCCCCCTCCACTGCTCAGACGGTCGTACCGCCCGACGATGGCGCCGGCTCGGCCGGCTTGGCCGGCTTGCCCGGCGCATCACGCCTGGACCGAAAGGCGCACGCCATGCGACCCGCCGTCGCCACGAAGCCCTCCAGACCCGACAGCAGGCCTTCACCCCGCCGCAGGCGCCGATCGAGCGCCGCCATGGTGCGGGCCAGGCCGGGATCCTCATCCTCGAGCCAGACGCGAAACACGGAGGCGTAGACCGAGGCGAGCCCGAGCATGCGGACTCCGCCGGCCACGCCATCCCTTCCGGCGCCTGCCGCCTGCAGCATCCAATGCTGCGTGGCAAGCTGACTGCGGATCAACTCGCCGTCCAAGACCGGCGCCCGAACGATCGACTTCAACGCGGCGCGATAGGGTTGCAGCGCGTCGAACCGGCTCATCACGACCTCGAACAACGCATCGCGGGTGCTGGTACCAGCCTCCGGCTTGACCGCGCGTCGCAGCATCTCGTCGTCGACGGCGCGCGCGAAGGCCACGAGGATCTCGGTCTTGCTCGCCACCTCGGCCTTGACATCGAGGAGCGAGAGCGCGGCCGCCTCGGCGATGTCGCGCAGCGTCACGTGCGGCCACGGGCGCTCGGCCGCAAGGCGAAGAGCGGCGGCGATGATACGACCCCTGTTGGTGGATTGATCAATCATGACGGCCTCCTCTCCCAACCAGATAAGAGGCTGCACCGCGATTGTGAAGCGCTGGCGAAACCGGCGATGGTTAAAGCCAGGGTGGCACCGGTGCGCCGCCAGGGGCGCCTCACGCACTGAGCTCACGGCTGCGATCGGCGGCGGCGCGGACCGCATGCACCAAAAGCGGCTCCATGCCGCCCTCTCCCATCAGTACCGCGAGTGCTGCTGCGGTCGTGCCGTTCGGCGAGGTGACATTCTTGCGCAGCGTCGCCGGCTCCTCTCCCGCGACGCGCAGCAGCTCGCCGGCACCCGAGACGGTGGCGTTGGCGAGCCGCTTCGCCAGGGTTTCGTCGATGCCCTGAGCGCGAGCGGCGGCCGCCAGGCACTCGGCGAGCAGAAAGACGTAGGCTGGGCCCGAGCCTGATACGGCGGTCGCCGCATCGATCAGCGCCTCGTCCTCGACCCAACCAACCTCGCCGACCGCAGACAACAACATGTCGCACAGGGCGCGGTGCGCGGGCGTGACATGGCGGTTGGCCGTGCACACCGTGATGCCGCGGCCGATGGCGGCTGGCGTGTTGGGTATCGAGCGCACCACAGCGGTGCCAGGGGCCAAATGCTTCTCGAAGCTCGCGAGGGTGCGGCCGGCCGCGACCGACAGGACCAGCGTCTGTGGCCCCGCAAGCCGGGCGAGGGGCGGGAAGACCTGCTCCATCACCTGCGGCTTCACCGCCGCCAGGATGACCGCGGGTGGAGCCGGAAGGGACGCGATTGTGGGGCTGCTCTTGATGCCGTACTTGGCGAGCAGGCGGAGGATCTCGGGCGGGGGACCGGGGTCCTGAATGACGACCTTGCCCGGGTCGAGGCCGCGATCGATCCAGCCCGTCAGCAGTGCGCCACCCATCTTGCCGGCACCCGCAAGCAGCAGAGGCCCGTGCAACGCAATACCCATCTGTCGTCGTGCTCTCTTTGACGCCTCACCAGCGGGGCGTCAGGCCTGACCTTCCGTGTGGAACATGGTCGAGACCAGCGCCTCCCGGCTCTCCTTACCGGCCCACACGACGAACTGGAAGGCCTGATAGTAGCGCTCGCAGGCCTCCAGGGCGACCTTGAGCAGCGCTTCGCATTGCTGCGTCGTGGCCACAGCGCCGTTGAGCATCAGCCCGTGGCGGAACATGATGAGGCCTTCCTGCGTCCACAGATCGAAGTGGCCGAGCCAGAGCTGCTCGTTGATCTGGGCGATCAGACGGTAGATTTCGACCAACCGGTTCTCCGGGACCTTGAAGTCGAAGGCGCAGGCCAAATGCAGCGTCTCGAGGTCCTGCCGCCAGTTGAGTGAGACGTGATAATCGGTCCAACTGCCCGCGACGATGAGGGTGAGCTCGTCATCGCCGGTGCGGTCGCACGACCAGTCGTGGGTGTGCGCCACCTGCTCGACGAGATCGACGGGGTTCAACACACGCTCGTAGCCCAGCTCGGTCGCTGCCATCTAGTTCCCTCGATCTCGACATGTCGCGGCGCCCATCATGGGTGCCGCTCCCCCCTGCTCGTTGGCGCCGCGCCAGCACACTCGTCTTCAAGTGGTCCCCCGGCCGACACCGTCGAGCGGTGCGACCAAATCAGATGGCAGGCACGAGTCGCAAGCGAGCGGGGCCATTCGTCCACGATCAAAGTGGCTGTCCGTGGGCGCACCAAACCGAAATGCCGCGCTCGTCCCATATTCGGTGCACAAGGCTGCAATATCCTGTGGAACGGTCGTTGAGAAGTGGTTGCGCGCGAGCGAACGCCACCTCACCGCGCCTTCAAGCGGGCGAGTTCAGCCTCGGCCTCGATGAGGCGCGCCTCAAGGCGCTCATTTTCCTCGCGAGCCCGTTGCGCCATTGCCTTGACGGCCTCGAACTCCTCGCGCTTGACGAGGTTCATGTCGCCGATGATGCGCTCGCCCTGCGCGCGCACCACGGTCTCGATCTCGCGACGCAATCCCTGGGCTGCACCCGCTGCATCGGTCATCAGCTTGGCGATCTCGTCGAGGAACCGGTTGTTGGTCTGGGTCATCGCTTAGCCAAGCTCCACACGCCGCGCGCCGTTTGCGCCGGATCACGAGAAAGTATGGGGATCGTCGCGCGCGTGATCAACCCATATGCGATCCTACGTCCGAGGACGCGGGCTTGACACGCCGGGTCCACCTTTCGACAACGGGCCCGCCGGGCGCGGACCCAGCGGCAATCGAAACGGCCCATCATGACCTTCCTCGCGATCCCGTTCCCGAACATCGATCCCGTGGCCCTGGAAATCGGGCCCTTCGCCATCAAGTGGTACGGCCTTGCCTACATGGCGGGCCTGCTGCTCGGCTGGCTCTACATCCGCCGCCTGCTGGCGCAGCCACGCTTGTGGCCCGGCGGGACGGCACCTTTCCCGCCCGATCGGGTGGACGACCTACTGCTCTACATGACCGTCGGCGTGGTGGTCGGGGGGCGGCTCGGCTTCGTGCTTCTCTACGAGCCCGGCTACTATCTGCAGCATCCGCTGGAGGTCTTTCACGTGTGGCGCGGCGGCATGGCATTTCACGGAGCGCTGCTGGGGTCGATTGCCGCCATCTGTCTGTTCGCCATCCGCAACGGCGTGCTGCCGTGGATCGTGCTCGACCTGTGCGCTGCGGCGACGCCACTCGGGCTGATGTTCGGCCGGCTCGCCAATTTCATCAACGGCGAGCTGTTCGGGCGGCCGAGCGATGTGCCGTGGGCCATGGTATTCCCCGATGCTCGCCTTCTGCATCCGGCCATCGAGCCGACGCCACGTCATCCGAGCCAGCTTTACGAGGCGATGCTCGAGGGCTTGGTCCTATTCCTCGTCCTGCGCTTCCTCACTCATCGGCGCGGCGCATTGCAGACGCCCGGACTGGTCGGCGGCGTCTTCATGGCCGGCTACGGCACCGCGCGAGCGTTCGCCGAGCTGTTCCGCGAGCCGCATGAAGGTCATCCGCTCAACGTGGGGCCGCTGACCGCCGGCATCGCCTACTCAGTCCCGATGATCCTGCTCGGGCTATGGGGCATCTGGCGGGCACGCCGTCGTGCGGTGGCATGAGCGGCGTCCCGGACACGCCACTGGCCGTCAAGCTCAGGAGGCAGCTCGCGGGCGGCCGACACATGAGCGTTGCCGACTACATGAGCGCCTGCCTCCAGGATCCCGAGCACGGCTACTATCGACGGCAGCCGGCCATTGGGGCGGGGGGCGATTTCATAACCGCGCCAGAGATCAGCCAAGTATTCGGCGAGTTCGTCGGCCTGTGGTGTGCGGTGGCTTGGCGGGCGATGGGGGCGCCATCGGCGGTGCGACTGATCGAGGTCGGTCCCGGCCGCGGCACACTCATGCGCGACGCGCTGCGGGCAGGCCGGGTGGTGCCGGGGTTCCGGGACGCGATATTGATCCATCTCGTGGAGAGCCATGCCGGCCTTGCCGACCTCCAGCGCGGCGCGCTCGCCCATGAGGGCGCATCAGCCGAGTGGCATGCCCGTCTCGAAGATGTCCCGGACGGGCCGTCGATCGTCGTTGCCAACGAGTTTCTCGACGCTTTGCCGGTCGAGCAGTTGGTCCATGACGGGGCGCAGTGGCGACGGCGCGGCGTCGGGCTCGATTCTCATGGCGCATTTCAGTTCGTGACCGGCGATGCGCTGCCCTTCGACGAGGCCGCACCCTGGCCGCCAGCGGCCGGCGCCGGCGACATCTTCGAGTACCGCCCGGCCTTCCACCATCTCTGCGGGCTCCTGGCGCGGCGCGCGCCAACCGGCCTCGCCGCACTCTTCATCGACTACGCACATACGCGGCAGGCGATCGGCGAAACGCTGCAAGCGGTGCTTGCGCATCGCTACGTCTCCCCGTTCGAGCAGCCCGGCGAGGCGGACCTGAGCGCTCATGTCGATTTCGACGATTTCGCGAAGGCCGCGCAACAGGCCGGCCTTGCCCCCGACGGGCCGATCAGCCAAGCCGAATTCCTGCTCGGGCTCGGCCTAGTCGAGCGGACCGAACGACTGATGACTTCGGCCGGCCCGGCGCGAGCCGGATTGATCGAAGCCGGCGCGCGGCGTATTGCGGACCCGTCCGGTATGGGCGCGCTGTTCAAGGCCGTCGCTCTGCGTTCGCCCGGCATTCCCACTCTGCCGCCCTTCGTACCGGCGGCGCACGCGAGAGCAGGCTGATGACTTTCTCCGGACGCATCATTACGGCTGGGTCGCTGCACGGCGACGGCATCCGACATGGGTTCTTCACCCGTCAAGGTGGGGTGTCGACAGGGATCTATGCTGCGCTCAACTGCGGGCTCGGCTCGCAAGACGAGCGGGCGGCCGTCGTGGAGAACCGCGCGCGGGTCGCCGCCGCTCTCGCTGTCTCCGGAGCTCCGGTGCTGACCCTGCACCAGGTCCATAGCGCGACAGCCCTGGTGGTCGACGGTCCTTTTCCTGCCGGATCCGTCCCGCGCGCCGACGCCCTCGTCACGCGGACCCAAGGGCTCGTCGTCGGCGCCCTGGCGGCCGACTGCACGCCAGTGCTGTTCGCCGATCCGGCGCGCCGCATCGTCGCTGCCGCGCATGCCGGCTGGCGGGGCGCCCTGGCCGGCGTGATCGAGGCGACAATCGCGGCCATGGAAGGCCTCGGTGCGGTGCGCTGCAACATCCACGCCGCGGTCGGCCCCTGTATCGGACCCGGCGCCTACGAGGTCGGGCCCGAGTTTCGCGATACGTTCCTCATCGCTGACACCGGCTACGGCCGCTTCTTCAGCGAGCCTTCAGGCAAGGCGCGCCCACACTTCGATTTGCCCGGCTTCGTGGCCCATCGGCTAAAGAAGGCCGGTGTGGGCGCCGTAGAGGTTGCGACGGCGTGCACCTACGAGAACGAATCGGAGTTTTTCAGCTATCGGCGCTCCACCCATCGGAAAGAGCCCGATTACGGCCGCCAAATCTCTGCCATTGTCGTGTCTTAGCTGCACAATCCACAGTTTAGACTGTCGTTACAGCGCGCGGGCAAGACAACGGCAAGGCTTACTCCTGGAATCGGCTGGACGCCTTGTCATCCAGGGGTTAGAGGATTCTACAGGGGTAATCGCAACGTTGGTGAGGGCCGCAAGGTTGGTACGTCGGCTGCCGGGTACAGCGGGTCATTGAGAAGGGAACGTCACAGTGACGACCATCCATGCTGCTGCCGCGTGGCACGTGCACAAGAGATGCGCGCTTGCCGCGCTGGCAGCCATCCTATCTGCCGGCCTGGCGGGCTGCGAGACCGCGGGCAACCTGCTCGGGACTAGCGGCGACTCGGCGAGCTCGCAGTCGCTGGCGCCGGCGCAACAGCAAAGCCAGGCGGTCGCAGCCGGACCGAAAGTAGCGGTCGCGCCGGTTATCGGCGCACCGGACGGTATTGCCAAGCAGTTGTCCTCCCACGTAGCCGATGCGGGCGAGAAGAACCGCGTCACGTTCGCCAAGGGCGCCGGCGAATCCGCGGAGTACACGCTGCGCGGTTACGTGGTCGCTGCGCGCGAAAAGACCGGAACGAAGGTGTCCTATATTTGGGATGTGACCGACCCAGCCGGCAAGCGGGTGCATCGCATCACCGGCGAGGAGATCGCGCCGGGTGGGGACGCGCGCGATCCGTGGTCTGCGGTGTCGCCGCAGATCGTTCAGACGATTGCCAACAAGACGGCTTCCTCACTCGCGGCCTGGCTTCCGAGCCAAGCTGCCGTCGCGGGCGGTGCCGGCGCGCCTGCCGGGGTCGGAGCGGCGCAGCAGTCCGCGATCCCGGTGGCGGAGCAACAGGCGGCGCCGGCGGCGTCGCGGCAGCAAGTGGCCGCCGCCGATCCTGGCCAGGCGACCGGTAGCATTGGTCGCGAAGGCGAAGTGAGCGCGATCGTGCCTACGGTTTCCGGCGCACCCGGCGATGGCAGCGTGGCGCTGACCAGCGCGATCCAGCGGGAGCTGGCACGGAGCGGCATCTCGCTGACCGAGAAGCCCGGTGCCAACGCTTACCGCGTGGAGGGTAAGGTGACCATGGGGGCGGCCAACGACGGCAAGCAGCCCATCCAGATCGACTGGAACGTCAAGGACCCGAAGGGTAAGCGTCTGGGTACCGTGTCCCAGAAGAACGAGATTCCACAAGGCTCGCTCGATCAGGCCTGGGGCAAGACGGCCGACGCGGCAGCCGCTGCAGCGGCGCAAGGCATCTTGAAACTGTTGCCGCAATCGAAGGCGACATCGACCAATTAGGCGCACTGTCACTGTGTCGACATAAGATGCTGAGCATTTAGGGGCTCGGGCCGTTTACATGCCCGGGCCCGCTTGCTAGAAGCCGCCCGACAGCATTTTTCGAGCGGGCCCGACGATGAACGACACCAGAGCTCCAGGCGAGCGCGGGGACGGGCTTCAGATCAAGCTCGTCGCCGGCAACAGCAATCGCGGCCTCGCCCGCGATATCGCAGCAACCCTGAATATGCCACTGACGAAGGGCGTTTGCCGGCGCTTCGCCGACATGGAGATCTTCGTCGAAATTCAGGAGAACGTGCGCGGCGAGGACGTCTACGTCCTCCAATCGACGTCGTTCCCGGCGAACGACAACCTCATGGAGCTGCTGATCCTGATCGATGCCCTGAAGCGAGCATCGGCGCGTCGCATCACGGCGGTCATGCCGTACTTCGGATATGCGCGGCAGGACCGCAAGCCGGGCCCGCGGACGCCGATCTCGGCCAAGCTGGTCGCCAACTTGATCGAGCGAGCGGGCGCCGACCGGGTCATGACCCTCGACCTGCACGCGGGCCAGATCCAGGGGTTCTTCGACATCCCGACCGACAACCTGTTCGCGGCGCCAGCCATGGTGCGCGACATCAAGGAGAATTTCGAGCTGTCGAACCTGATGGTCGTCTCGCCCGACGTTGGCGGCGTGGTGCGTGCCCGCGGCCTCGCCAAGCGCATAGATGCGCCGATCGCGATCTGCGACAAGCGGCGCGAGCGGCCGGGCGAGAGCGAGGTGATGAACGTCATCGGCGACGTGAAGGGCAAACGCTGCATTCTCGTTGACGACATCGTCGACAGCGGCGGCACCCTGTGCAACGCGGCGGAAGCGTTGCTGGCGAACGGCGCGATCGAGGTGATGGCCTACATCACGCACGGGGTTCTGTCGGGCGGCGCGGTCGCGCGCATTCAGAGCTCACGGCTGAAGTCGCTGGTTATCACCGACTCGATCGAGGGCACCGAGGCGGTGAAGGCCTGCAAGAACATCCGCATCGTGACGATCGCGCCGCTGATCGGGGCGGCAATCACCCGCACTGCCCGCGAAGAAAGCGTGTCGAGCCTCTTCTACTGAGGCCCCGAGCGCGCGCCGGCATGCGCGGCATTAGTTCAGCTTGATCGACCCGAATACGCGAACGCTGGCGCCCGGCAGGAGGACCTCCTCACGGCGCTTGAAGGAGGCGTGGTTTAGGACGTCATCATCGGCCAGGTTCTCGCCCTTGATCCCGATGGTCAGCTCCGGCGCGCCACCCGCGGCGTTCTCTCGCTTCATCGTGTAGCTCGCCTCCGCGGATACCAGGGTATAGCCCGGCGTCTCGATCTCGGTCGTCGCGATCCGGTCCTGACGGAACGCATGCAATACCCCCACCCGGGCAAACCAAATCGGATCGCGATAGAACAGGCCGCCGCCGACGCGATGGGGTGGAATGCGAGGCACGTTGGTACCGTCGCTGAACTCGGCGCGAACGAAGTCGTATTGACCCTCGAGGCCCCACACCCCGCGCCAGATCGGCGCCACGTCGTACTGGGCCGCCAGCTCACCGCCGTAGAATGTGGCATCGCGCTGGCCGAAGCGAACCTGGTCAAGCTCATCCTCCACGCCGCAGGTATCGATGGTATTGCCGCAGCCGATGCCGGTCAGGTCCTTGAAGATGAATCCATCGAACTTGGTGTAGTAGGCTGACGCGTCGAATCGAAGTCCACCGGTGGCGCGCTTGAGGCCCAGCTCGACGGTGGCGGCCCCCTCTTTGCGCAAGCCCGGATTGCCGACCTCGAAGGTGCCTGTCGCCTCGTGAGCCCCCTTGGAGAACAGCTCGGACGCATCGGGCGCGCGCTCGACGTACTGACCGGTCAAGCGGGCTACCACGCCCAACGGTACCTCCTGAAGAAGACCGAGGCTGGCGCTCCGCGGCTTGAATGACCGGGCGCCCTGGAAGAAGGTCGGGCTCAGCGGATCGGCAAAGTCGACGAGGCCGGTGCCTGCGATCTCGGTGTGCTCGACCCGCGCTGCCGCTTGCAGACGCAGGCGACGATTGAGCTGGAGCTCCTCGAACCAGAACCCCGCGATGCTGCGGGTGGTGGCCGGATCGAGCAGCGGGTCGCCCTCGAAGCTCTGCCCGCGCGTCTGGCGATGGCCAATTTGCGCGCCGATTGCCCCGCGCAGCTCGCCAAGCCCCGTTGCCGCCGGTGTATGCTCAATCTCGACCCGGCCTTCCTGCTCCCGATTGGTGAAGCGCGAGCCGATGGTGTCGACACCGTCGACGGCCTCGAAGACCACCTCGTTGTGGGCATAGTTCGATGATCCGAACCAGTACCGGACAGCCGCGACGCCAGTGCCGCCGACGCGCCATTCGCCCTTGGAGAGGATCTTGTCCTGCTCGAGGTCTATTCTCGGCCTCGCCTCCTGCGCTTCCTCGCCGGGGATGCCATAGAGGCTACCGATTCGCGCGAACGCCACGCCAACGTGACCGCGATCCCACACGTACGACGAGCCGACCGACCACCCCTCGCTGTCGACGAAAGTGTTGGCCTGCCGACCGCGCGGCGTTCGGTAGTCATCGGCGTGGCGCCTGAAGGCATCGGCATGGACGACGACGCCGGCAGCGCCGGCCGTAGCCTTGAAGGCACCATCGCGCCCGTCATCGACGGACGAAAAACCACCCCTCATCTCGGCTGCGAAGCCACGTGGCGGCGAGAATGTGGGAATGCGGTCGTTCTCGATGGCGACCACGCCGCCGATTGCTTGGCCGCCGTACCGTAGCGTCGCCGGTCCGTGGACCACCTCTACACGCTCGGCCGAAAACGGATCGACCGGCACGGCGTGGTCCTCCGACAGGGCGGAGACGTCGTGGGTTCCGATGCCGTTCTCCTGCACACGCACGCGATAGTTGTCGAGCCCGCGTATGATGGGCCGGTTGGCGCCGGCGGCGAACGTCGATCCGGCGATGCCGGGCCTCGTCTGCAGCATGTCAGTCAGCGTCGCCCCACCGTTGGCGAGGATCTCGGGCGCCGCGACGACGGTCACCGAAACGAAGGCGTCGTCGGCCACAAGCAGCCCGGACGCAACGGGAAAAGCGACCGGCGGGAGGTCGGCGATCTCGGATGCACCGGGCCGGGGCGCCTCGGCTGGGGTAGCCGGACGGCGCGACTTAGCCAGCGGGCTCGGCGTCGTCACCACAATTCCGGGGAGTGTGGTTTGCGCTTCCACCGTCGGGGTACCGACGAAGGAGGCCCCTACTAGGGCCCATGCGATGGCGAGCGGCCGACTGGTCTCACGCAATTCCTTCGATCTGGTTAGAAACACCCGCGCCTCCCGTAATGCTATATCATAACATTTTCGGAGGACCCGCGCTTGTCCAGGGCGCATAGGTTTCAATCAGTCAGCAGCGCTCGACTTGCGATCACCCTGTGATTTATGTGTAACACTATAACGTATCTAACTCGAATCAGGCTGCCGTGCTCGCAAGGCCGAACGCCAACACGGGTGCAGCGCGCGCCTCCGCCGCCGCAGTCTCACTTGCAGCAGCGAGAGTGTATCGGCACACGGAACAAAGCCTGCTGTATCCCGCACCTATCGACGGCGGCTGCGTGACGATGTGCGTATCAAGCAGTTGCCCCGTCGCAAGTGCCTCACTTCCGACGCAACCCCGCGGCATCTACTTCCCACTTGTGGCCAAGCGTTCTTACATTTATAGGAGCCGCCATCGACGTTGGCCGGACGATTGGGCCGTTTCGCTGTGGCAGAGGCTCAGCGCACGTTCATTCTCTCACCAAACATCGACGCAGCGGGCTTCTCCACGCACTCCGGTGCGTATGTGAAACCCTCAGTCACTTGCCACTCTAAGGGAACACCGCATGAATAAGGGTACCGTCAAATTCTACAACGAGCAGAAGGGCTATGGTTTCATCCAGCCCGACAACGGCGGCAAGGACGTGTTCGTCCACGCGACCGCGCTCGAGCGCGCGGGCATCCGCAGCCTCGTCGAAGGTCAGAAGGTTTCCTTCGACACGCACGAGGATCGTCGCTCGGGCAAGATCGCGGTCAACAACATCGAGGCTGCCTGAACAAGGCATCGGCAGGTGCGGGCGCAACAGCCTGCACCCGCTCACGAGAGCCGCTCCGGATCGGGGCGGCTTCTCTGTGTCCGGGGAACGTACGCCGGCGTCCCGCCCACGACCTGGTGTCGCTGCGGGATTGAGCATCGCCCCGGTGGTATTGGATACTGATACTTACGCACGAACACAGGACGGCAATGGCTTTCAAGGAAAAGAGCTTCTCTGAACGTCTCGGCATGTCGGCGCGCGCGCGGCAAGCCGCGCAGCAGCAGTTCCGCGCGGGGACCTCAAGGGACAATCCTGCCCTCATCGAGCAGAGGGCCCGTCGCGAGGCGGTCGCGGCCGCGCGCACGGCTCGCATCGCAGAACGCGAGACAATGCGGATCGCCGAAGAGGCGCGGATCGCCGCCGAGACGGCGGAGCGGACGGCTGCGGAACGCGCCGAGCGCGAGGCCCGCCAGGAACGCGAAGCGGCCGAGCAGGCGGCCCTCGAGGCGGAGCGCAAGGCGGCGCGGGACGCGCGCTACGCAGCACGTAAAGCGCGTAAGAAGAAGTGACCAAACACGCGGCTGGCTGCGATCTACCCGCCGACCCTGCTGCATTGTCGGCATCGCATCCGGCGCGCCAGAGTTTCGCCACCGTCGAGGCCGGCACGCTTTGCCAAGCGTGTGGCGCCTGTTGCGCATATTCGCGGACATGGCCCCGCTTCACGACCGAAACGGACGCAGAGCTCGCACTGATCGCGGATGACCTGGTCGACGATGGCCTGTCGGGCATGCGCTGCTACGGTGACCGCTGCGCTGCGCTGGTCGGCACGATCGGCACCGCCACCACTTGCCTCATCTATGCCGCGCGCCCGCACGTGTGCCGCGCCTGCGAGCCGGGCGACGGCGCCTGCCTGACGGCGCGGGCGCGGTTTGGGCTGTAGCTCCCTGCCGCGCGCCGCAGTGCTTCGACGTGGCGGCTGCCGTCCTGCGAGCGGCGGCGGCGGCCAGTGGACGGGCCGCCGCCGCCCGCATCAGAAGATGCGCTCGACCGGCAGACCGAGCGCCATGGCACCGGCGTACTCGGCCTGCGGCCCCGCTTGCAGCGGGTGGTAACGCGCGGCCTGAATGTCGCGGAAGCGCCGCTCGAGACCGGCCGACCGGTAGAACCCGGCGCCGCCGGCCAGTTCCATCGCATATTCGACCGCCGCAATCGCATGACGTGCCACGAGTTGCCGACCAATCATCACCTGATTGACGCTGGACGCGGACGGCGCATTGAGACGGACGGCGGCCAGCATCGACTCCAGAGCCAGGCGCGCGCCGGTCAACTCGGTTTCCATGCGGCCTGCAAGGTCGACGGCGTGCCGTGCGACCTTCTTCTTCTTCGCCAGGTCGATGGCGATGTCGCGCGCGCTTTCGGCGACGCCGAGGTAGACTGCGTAGACGAGCGGGAACGCGATCGTTGCAATGATGTGAAAGAGCGGGTGCCATTCGCCTGCCTTGCGCTTGACAGCAACGGCGGCGTCCGGGACCACATGTCCTTCGATCAGAATGTCGTGCGAGCCGGTGCCACGCATGCCGAGCGTGCGCCAGGTGTCCAGCACCTTCACGTGCGGTGATTTCATGGGAAGGCCGAAGTGCAACACCATCGGCCCCTCGCTCTCGTCTTCTAGAACCGCTCCGGTCATCAGGATGTCGCCGGTGGGCGCGCCGGACGTGAAGATCTTGCGCGCATTGATGCGGTAGCCGCCTTCGACCTTCTCCGCCCTACCCGAACCGGCAATCCAATCCGAGCCGCCGCTGGACAGCAGCATGATGCGCTCGCCGGCGATGCGCTTCAGCAACGGCTCGACGGCGGCGACTTTCTGATGCGTCCAACGCCACGCCGGAATGGCGACCTGGTGGGTGTGCATGGAGAAGGCCAGACCGGTCGAGCCGCAATGATAGGCCAGCGTGCGCAGCATGACGGCAAGCTCGTCGACGTCGGCGCCGCCGCCGCCCAGCTCGCGCGGCACTCCGGCCTCGACCAGACCCGACGCCTTGAGCATCGCCACATTGTCGGCGACGTAGCAGTCCTCGTCCTTCGTCTCGCTCGCGCGTTTAGCGAAAATCGGGCCGAGCTCGCGCGCGATCTCGACCGCATTTCGTAATGGCGGCGTGTCGGCCCTGGAAGCTGCAACTGCGTTCATGGCACTCTCCCTTTAGCTCATCCTGGGATTGGAATGCGCCCATCATTGCCCGTGAGCCGGCCGACATCGAGTCCAGGAACTGTACCTCCTTTGGGGGCTTGCTCAGCCTGCCGCGCATCTCGCTGGCGCCGCTCCGCATTTTGCGGTCGTGCGTGACGGCCGAGAGATCCGGCGCTACATTCGCCGCTATAGTATCTGTACTTCCTAACCCACGGCGTTAGGTCTTGCCGGGGAGGAGTGACATTTGACCGAAAAATATTCCGCAGAACGGTATGCGCAAGGCAGCTACGGGCAGTTCTGCCCGGTGGCGATGGCGGCCGAAATCGTGTGCTCGCGCTGGACCGCCCTGGTGTTGCGAGAGCTGCTGTGCGGCACGACTCGGTTCAACGATCTGCGGCGCGGCGTGCCGCTGATGTCCCCGTCGCTGCTGTCGAAACGCCTCAAAGAGCTGGAGGAGGCAGGTGTCATCGTGACGGTGCCGACAGCTCAGCCCGGCATCGTCGAGTACAAGCTGACGGAAGCTGGCGAAGACCTGCGCCCTGTGGTCATGTCGCTCGGCATTTGGGGGCAACGCTGGGTCGAGTCCTCGCTGTCGCTCAAGAACCTGGATCCGTCGTTGCTAATGTGGGACATGCGCCGCGGCCTTGACCCCACGCCCCTGCCGCCGCGGCGATGTACCATCAATTTCATTTACCCCGAGCTCTCGGCCGCCAAGCAGTCCTGGTGGCTGGTGGTCGACGACGGCAGGGTCGACCTGTGCTCGTCCAATCCGGGCTTCGAGATCGACCTCTATGTCCGCAGCTCGCTGCGCAGCATGACCGCAGTCTGGATGGGCCTGTCGACCGTCGAGAAGGAAATCAGGGCGGGGCAGGTCGAGCTGATCGGCGACAAGGCGATCGCGCAGTCGATGCAGCAGTGGCTGGGGCTGAGCCCGTTCGCGAAGGAAAAGAGCCGGGTCGCGGTGTGAGGCTCGGTGAAATGGCCCGCCGATGGCGCCAAGGGCACCCTTTTTCGCCTATTTGCATTCCAGCGCCCCACCCGCTATAAGCCCCACGTCTGTCGAAATCTTCGGAAGACCCCGCAGGCGGCACCCTTGGAGGCTGGCGGGACGGTCATGGGCCACTAAGGCCCTTTTTTTCGTTGGAGAAAGCCATGGCTGATGTCATTGCCATCAAGGCCACGGCGCGTCCTCGGAGCGGTAAGGGGGCCGTCCGGGCTGTGCGTCGTGAAGGTAAAGTGCCTGGGGTCATCTACGGCGACAAGCAGGAGCCGCAGACGATCGCATTGGATTACGCAGAGCTCGCCAAGCTGATCAGCCGCGGGCGCTTTTTGTCGACCGTGTTCGACGTCGAGATCGGCGGAAAGAAGAACCGCGTTTTGCCACGCGATGTCCAGGTCGACCCCGTCAAGGACCTCCCCATTCACGTCGATTTCCAACGCGTCGGCGTTTCGAGCCGCATTCGCGTTGCCATTCCGGTGCGCTTCATCAACGAAGGGCTGTCGCCGGGGTTGAAGCGTGGCGGCGTGCTCAACATCGTGCGCCACGAAGTCGAGGTCACCTGCCCGGCCGATCAGATCCCGACTCATTTCGAGGTCAATCTGGAAGGGCTCGATATCGGACGCTCCATCCACATTTCCGCGATGAAGTTACCCGACGGGGTCAAGCCGACCATCCTCAATCGTGATTTCACGGTCGCCACCATCGCCGGCAAGAAGGCGGAAGAGGAAGTCAAGCCGGCGGAAGGTGCTGCGGTTGCTCCCGCGGCGGGCGATGCGGTCGCGGCGGCCCCTGGCGATGCCAAGGCGGCTCCGGCGGCTCCGGCCGCTGGCGGCGCTCCGGCGGCTGGCGCCAAGGGCGCCCCTGCGGCCGGCGGCGCCAAGGGCGGTGGCGACAAGAAGAAGTAAGGCTCCGATGGCTCTGTCGCTCAAGGCGGGCTCGTGCAGCCCGGCTAGGGCAGGGTCCATGGCTTCGGTGTCATGAAGCTCTTTGTTGGTCTCGGCAATCCAGGCGGGAAGTACGCCCGGAACCGCCACAACGTCGGGTTCATGGCGGTCGAGCGCATTGCCGACCGCCATGGCTTCTCGCCGTGGCGGCGCCGCTTTCAGGCCGAGACCGCCGACGGCGAAATCGGTGGCGAGCGGGTGCTGCTGCTCAAGCCACAAACCTACATGAACGAGAGCGGGCTGGCGGTCGGTGACGCCGCGCGCTTCCTCAAGATCCCCGAGAGCGACATCGTCGTGTTCTACGACGAAATCGACTTGGCGCCCGGCAAGCTCAAGGTCAAGACCGGCGGCGGTAATGCGGGCCACAACGGTTTGCGCTCGCTGTCCGCCCACCTCGACAACGACTATATGCGGGTGCGCATCGGGGTCGGCCATCCGGGCCACAAGGACCTGGTGGTCAACTACGTGCTCAACGACTTCGCCAAGGCCGACCAGACGTGGCTCGCGCCCTTGCTCGATGCGATCGCAGGGTCCTGCACCTTCCTGGCCAAAGGGGACCAGGCCCGCTTTCTGACCGACGTCGCCCGTCAGTTGCAGTCCGCGGAAGGTGCCCCAGCCGCTGAAACCAAGACGCCTGCCCCCACCAAAGCGGCGCCGACCCGGCACCCGACCGGCGAACGCCAGGCCAAGCGGCAGAACGCACTCGCCGAGAACCTCAAGAAGTGGCTCGGCGCACGCAAGAACAAAGAGAGCTGATCGATGGGCTTCAAATGCGGAATCGTGGGGTTGCCGAACGTCGGCAAGTCCACCCTGTTCAACGCGCTGACGCAGACCGCCGCGGCTGAGGCCGCCAACTATCCGTTCTGCACCATCGAGCCCAATGTCGGCGAGGTCGGCGTGCCCGACGAGCGGTTGGACACGCTGGCGGCAATCGCGAAGTCGGCGCAGGCCATCCCGACCCGCCTGACGTTCGTCGACATCGCGGGCCTGGTGCGCGGCGCCTCGAAGGGAGAGGGCCTCGGCAACCAGTTCCTGGCCCACATCCGCGAGGTCGACGCGGTCGCCTACGTGCTGCGCTGCTTCGAGGACGACGATGTCACGCACGTCGAGGGCCGGGTCGATCCGCTAGCCGACGCGGAGACCGTCGAGACCGAGCTGATGCTGGCCGATCTCGACAGCCTCGAGAAGCGGCGCACGGCACAGGAGAAGAAGGCTAAGGGCGGCGACAAGGAGGCCAAGACGCAGATTGCGCTGATGGACAAGGCGCTGGAGCTGCTACGCGAAGGCAAGCCCGCGCGGCTCGCCATGCTGGCTCCCGAGGACGAGGAAGGCTACCGGCTACTTCAGTTGCTCACCGCCAAACCGGTCCTCTACGTGTGCAACGTCGACGAAGCCTCCGCGCGCGAGGGCAATGCGCATTCACGCCGGGTCGAGGAGCGAGCCAAGACGGAGGGAGCGGGCTGCGTCACCATCTCAGCCAAGATCGAAGCGGAGCTCGCCGGTCTCGCCCCGGACGAGCGCGGCGCGTTTCTCGCCGAGCTCGGGCTCGAGGAGGCCGGCCTCGACCGCCTGATCCGCGAGGGATACCGGCTGCTCGGGCTCCTCACCTACTTCACGGTCGGCCCCAAGGAGGCGCGCGCCTGGACGGTAACGCAGGGCACCAAGGCGCCGCAAGCAGCGGGCGTCATCCATACCGATTTCGAGAAGGGATTCATCCGCGCCGAGACCATAACCTTTCGCGATTATGTGGACCTCGGCGGCGAAGGCGGTGCGAAAGATGCCGGGCGGATGCGGCTCGAGGGCAAGGAATACGTGGTCAAGGACGGCGACGTGATGCACTTTCGCTTCGCAAACTGACGGCGAGGTTGGCGCCCGCTCAGGCCATGGCGGGAATGTCGGCCAGCAGATTGTTCCAGGGAACCGGGCGCCCCTTGGCGTTGCATGTCGCAGCCGCGGAGTGGCGCGTCTCCTGAACCGCGATCTCATCGCGGATGCGTCTCTCGAATGTCCGAAGCGCCAGCTCCGCGCTCCTGGAGCCCTTGTATTCGAGCACAACGCTTGCGACCATCTCGCAGGCGAGCTGTGAGGCACGGGCCTCACCGAGCGGGCGAGACAGGCTGCCGAGGGCAATGATGCGAGCGCGCACAGAAGCGGGGATATCGCGCATGGAGCACCTGAGAACACGACGGAATTCGTTTCAACTTCCCCATGCTTTTGGCATATTTTTTAAACGGAGTGTTAGTGGTTTCAAAACCTGCAACTAATGAAACATCACCAATACGCTCGCAGTTTGAATAAAACCCGGGTCAATTCGTCAATATCTTGAAAACACCTCGCAAAATTACGAGATGCCCGAATGAATTCAACCGAAACAAGCGAAAAGATATTCTGGGAGGATATCGTCGTCGGCCGGACGATCGCATTCGGCCGGACGATCGTAACGCGGGAAGAGATCGTGGCGTTCGCGCAGGCATTCGACCCGCAACCGTTTCACCTCGATGACGAAGCCGCGAAGGCCTCGATCGTCGGTCGGCTCTGCGCTTCGGGCTGGCATTCCTGCGCGATGATGATGCGGATGGTCGCGGACGGGTTCTTGAACACGGCCGCGTCGCTCGGCTCCCCCGGAATGGACGAGGTGAAATGGATTAAGCCGGTTTTTCCGGGCGATACCCTTTCCGGGCGCTACACCTGCCAAGCCAAGCGCGTTCTTTCTTCGCGACCTCACGTCGGGCTTTGCCAGATGCTGTTCGAGATGCTCAATCAGGACACCAACGTGGTGATGACCTGGAGCATTGCCCAGTTGATCGGCCTGCGGAACCCCCGGGCGCGGCCATGAGCACCTATTTCGAGGACCTCGAGATCGGCCGAACTATCGCACTGGGCGAGCACACGTTCACGCGCGATGAAATCATCGATTTCGCGAGGAAATACGATCCGCAGCCTTTTCATCTCGACGATGCGGCGGCCGAAGCCTCGCTGTTCGGGGCGCTCTGCGCAAGCGGATGGCATACGGCGGCCGTCTGGTTGCGGCATGTCATCGATCATCGCCGGCGGGAGGCCGACGCGATGATCTTTCGCGGCTTGAGGCCAGCGCGCTACGGGCCATCGCCCGGCTTCGAGCAGATCCGGTGGTTGCGGCCGGTCTTTGTCGGTGACGCGATTCGATTTTCGACCCGCGTCATCAGGAAGGTCGATAGTCGGTCGCGGCCGACGGTCGGGCTGGTGCTGTCGGAGAACGAGGGCTTCAACCAGGATAACACGCTGGTTTTCTCTTTCATCGGCAAGGTCTTCGTCGAGCGACGCGCGCCCTCCACGCCGGCGTGAGAGACCGCCCGTGCGGGCGTAGCTTGCGGCTATTTATTGGGCAGCGCGACCGCAGCATTGGCCGCGACGGACCGCGACGGTTGCATTAGGCTTGGTCCATCCATCCCCTGGGCAGGCTGCCCGAGGCCAAATCGTCACCGAACGGTCCTGTCATGCCGCTGCACGTCGCGCTGACCCACCACACCGAATATCGCTACGACCGCCCGGTTGGGTTGGCTCCACACGTCGTGCGCCTGCGCCCGGCTCCGCACTGCCGCACGCCGATCCTTTCGTATGGTCTGCGGCTTACCCCAGACAAGCATTGGATCAACTGGCAGCAGGACCCGTTCGGAAACTTCCTGGCGCGCCTCGTGATCCCGGAGAAGACGCAACTACTCAGCGCGACGGTCGACATCGTTGCGGACATGGCGGTCATCAACCCTTTCGACTTCTTCGTCGAAGAGACGGCGAAGGATTGGCCCTTCCAGTACGACCCAGCGCTCAAGACTGAGCTCTCGGCCTACCTGGAGCCCCTGCCCGGCTCGCCGCACTTCGAGCGCTATCTGCGCAAGATCGATACGCGTGCTCGGGGTACGGTGGATTTCCTGTGCGACCTCAACCGCCAGCTCAGCCAAGACATCAAGTATCTGATCCGCATGGAGCCCGGCGTGCAGACGCCGGAAGAGACGCTGATCTCCGGCTCCGGATCATGCCGCGACTCGGGCTGGCTGATGGTCCAATTGCTGCGCCGCCTGGGCCTCGCCGCACGGTTCGTCTCGGGCTACCTCATCCAGCTCAAACCGGACATCAAGCCCGTCGATGGCCCCGAAGGCGCAGCGGAAGACTTCTGCGATCTCCATGCGTGGGCCGAGGTCTATGTGCCGGGCGCGGGGTGGATCGGACTCGATGCGACATCCGGCCTGCTCGCCGGCGAGGGCCACATTCCGCTCGCCGCAACGCCAAGCCCGATCAGCGCGGCTCCGATCACGGGTGCGCACGACAAGGCTGAGGTCGCTTTCTCGTTTTCCATGAGCGTGCAGCGCATCCGCGAGACGCCGAGGGTGACCAAGCCCTACAGCGAGCCGCAATGGCAGGCGATTTTGGCGGCGGGCGACGACGTCGATCAGCGGCTCGCCGCGGGAGATGTCCGGCTCAGCATGGGCGGTGAGCCAACGTTCGTGGCGATCGACGATCCGGAGGGCGCCGAATGGAACACCGCCGCCGTTGGCCCCAACAAGCGGCGCTATGCCGAGGATCTGGCGCGCCGGTTGCAGCAACGGTTCGCAAAGGGCGGTTTGCTGCACTATGGCCAAGGCAAGTGGTATCCGGGCGAGCAGTTGCCTCGCTGGACCTTCGCCATCTACTGGCGCGCTGACGGAGAACCGCTGTGGACCAAGCCCGATCTCATAGATCGCGAGCATCCATCTCATCCCGCGACCATCGCTGACGCCACCACGTTCGCTGCCCAACTGTGCCGCCAACTCGGGTTGCCGCCGCAAAGTGCCATCCCGGCCTATGAGGACCCGGCGCACTTTATGCTCGCCGAGCAGAAGCTGCCCGTGGGGGTCCTTCCGGAAGACAATCAACTCGCCGACGAGGTTTCGCGGGCCCGGCTGGTGCGCGTGTTCGAGCGCGGGCTCGACCAGCCGGTCGGCTGCGTGGTGCCGATCCAGGCGTGGCAGACCAAGGACCGCGGACGGCGGTGGGTGACCGAGCGGTGGGCGCTCCGTCGTGACCGCCTTTTCCTCACGCCGGGCGACTCGCCGATCGGTTTCCGTCTGCCGCTGGGGTCACTCCCGTACCTGCCGGCAGCCTCCTATCCCCACGTCCTTCCCGCCGACCCGATCGGGCAACGCCCCTCGCTTCCACCCCGTAGCGCACTGCTGCATCAGCGCCGCACCGTCACGCTCGAGCCGGCGGCGGCACCGCTTCTTGTCGGCGGTGAAGTCGTCGGAGCCGTGCGGACGGCCTTGTCGATTGAGCCGCGTGACGGCCACCTGTGCGTTTTCCTGCCTCCCTTGGAAGACGCCGAGGACTACGCGGCGATGATGGCGGCTATCGAGGAGGCGGCCGCCGCAACGAATCGCACGATCCACCTCGAAGGCTACACGCCGCCGTTCGATGCGAACTTCAACGTGATCAAAGTGACGCCCGATCCCGGCGTGATCGAGGTCAACGTCCACCCCTCGACCTCGTGGGCCCAGTCTGTCGAGATCACGACTGCGCTGTACGAAGACGCACGGCTGGCACGACTCGGCGCGGAAAAGTTCATGCTGGACGGCCGGCACACAGGCACGGGCGGTGGCAACCACATTGTACTCGGGGGGATTACGCCCGCAGACAGCCCGTTTCTAAGGCGGCCAGACCTGCTCGCCAGCATCGTCCGCTACTGGCAGAATCATCCGTCCCTGTCCTACCTCTTCTCGGGATTGTTCATCGGTCCCACCAGTCAGGCACCCCGCGTTGACGAGGCGCGGCACGATTCGCTCTATGAGCTTGAGATCGCGCTCAGTCAGATTCCGATGCCGGGCAACGGCGAGGCGCCACCCTGGCTCGTCGACCGGATTTTCCGCCATCTCCTCATCGACGTCACGGGGAACACCCACCGCGCTGAGATCTGCATCGACAAGCTCTATTCGCCCGATGGTCCAACGGGACGGCTCGGGCTCGTGGAGTTCCGCTCGTTCGAGATGCCACCGCATGCACAGATGAGCCTCGCCCAACAATTGCTGCTGCGCGCACTCGTCGCCTGGTTCTGGGAGCGGCCGTACCGCCAGGGGCTCGTCCGCTGGGGAACGGCTCTGCATGACCGTTTCATGCTTCCGCACTATTTGTGGCGCGACCTCTCGCAGGTGGTCGAGGACCTGCGCGACGCCGGCTTCCCAATCGCGACCGAGTGGTTCTTGCCGCACTTCGAATTTCGCTGTCCTCGACTAGGCGCAGTCCAGCAGCGGGGCGTCGGTCTCGAGCTGCGGCAGGCGCTGGAACCATGGAACGTGCTCGGCGAGGAAAGCACGTCCGGCGGCACCGCCCGCTACGTCGATTCCTCACTCGAACGAGTCGAGGCCCGAGTGACCGGGCTCGACGGTACTCGCCATACGATCACCTGCAACGGTCATCGCCTGCCGCTGGCGCCGACGGGAACAAACGGGGAGGCGGTGGCTGGTGTTCGATTCCGTGCCTGGTGGCCGCCCTCCAGCCTCCATCCGACGATCGGCCTCCACGTGCCACTGATCTTCGATATCGTCGACGAATGGACGGGGCGCTCTGTGGGCGGATGCCGCTATCACGTCTCGCACCCCGGCGGGCGCAATTTCGACGTGCTACCGGTCAACGCCTTCGAAGCGGAAGGCCGCAGGCTGGCGCGATTCGAAGAGATGGGCCATAGCGCCGCCAAACCCGCCAAAACGGTCGGCGTCCACCCCGATTTTCCCCTGACACTCGATCTGCGGCGAAGCTGATACGCGGCGTTTGCCAATCGGCGTGGACCGGCTGGCGTTGCCACTGCGCCACGGTTAGGCTCAGGTGCGATTCCACCGCTTCCGCGGCTATGGAAAATTCGCTAGGTGATGCGGGACTTGCTGGCGTTGTGAGGTTGCTCGATTTCGCTTCAGCCCTGGAGGGCACGCTCGCAGACCATGACCAGCAACGCCCGAGCTGCCATGAAACCGGCGGCTAGACTGCAAGCCGACTATCCGTCGGCTTCCGCCTTCGATGAGATGCTGGGCCGAGACGGCGAGATAGCACCCCACTGGGTGCCGTTTCTGGATGCGTTCAACACGCTCGATGCCCAAGCGAGGGCGGCACGCCTCGAGCGACTCAATTTGCGTGTGCGCGAAACTGGCATTGCCCATGACCTGTTCGCGGATCCGACCGCTTCGGCTCAACCCTGGCGCATCGATCTCGTTCCGCTCATCCTACCCGCAGGCGAGTGGCGCGTGCTCGAACGCGCGCTCATTCAGCGGGCCCGACTGTTCGAGGGCATTCTCAGCGATATCTATGGCCCGCAACGGCTGATGAGCTCAGGCCTCATCCCGCCGGAGCTCGTGTTCAACGATCCGTCCTATCTTCGACCTTGCCAGGGATTGCAGCCCTCGACGGGGTTCATCCAGTTCTTCGCGGTGGACCTCGCCCGCTCGCCGGACGGCCGCTGGCGGATCATCGATACGCATGCGGAAACTCCGGCCGGCATCGGGTATGCACTGGCCAATCGTATGGTCCACACGCATGTTGCCGGCGATATCTTCAGCGCCTGCAACGCCCTGCGGCTGGCGCCGTTCTTCCAGCAGGTGCAAGCATCGATCGCGGAGCGGATCGACCGCCCGGCGCCAAGCATTGCGCTGTTGACGCCCGGCCCCCGCCACCCGGATTTCTTCAGCCATGCCTACCTCGCGCGCTACCTCGGTTTCCAACTGGTGGAGGGCGAGGACCTGCGTGTCGAGAACGAGCGCGTCTATCTCAAGACGCTCGACGGGCTCAACGCGATTCATTTGATCGTGCGGTGCGTTGCCGGCAATGCCGCCGACCCGCTGGAACTCGATCCGTCCGGCTACCTCGGGCCGGTGGGGCTGGTGCAGGCAGCGCGGCGACGGCCGAACCTCATAGCCAATGCACTTGGCTCGGCATTGGCGGAGAACCGAGGGTTGGGCGGGTTCCTTCCCGAGCTGTGCAAGGATGTGCTCGGCGAGGACCTGATGATCTGGGATGGGCCCAGATGGTGGCTGGGCGAGGCCGCGGCGCGCAGACATGTGACCGAGAACCTCGATCGTATGGTTATCCGGCCGGCGCACGAGCGCACGTCGCGGCCGGGCCGTGCAGCGCCCGGCCGCGACCCGGCCAAACTCAGCGCCGCCGAGCGCGCGGGCCTGATCCAAGAAATCGAGATCAATGGTGCGAAGCTCGTTGCGGAAGAAAAGGTCGGCTTCGGTACGACGCCAGCCCTCGGCGCAAGCGGACTTGTCCCGCAACCCTACGCCGTCCGACTGTTCGTTGCGGCAACTGGCCATGGTTACGTGGTGATGCCCGGTGGCCTGGCCATGAACGTCGACCCGAGCTCGGCAGTCGCGCTCAATGCGCCGGATGGCGCCACACGTGACGTGTGGGTGGAGGCGGACGGGCCGACCCCACCATTCGTCAGCCTATGGCGGCCGACCATCGAGGCAGCGCAGGTCCAGCGAACGCCGCGTCAGTTGCCGAGCCGAGCCGCGGACAACCTGTTCTGGCTCGGCCGCTACACGGAACGCGCCGACTGGACACTGCGCGTGCTGCGCAACTCGATGAGCCGGCTGGAGGAAGACAGCGGGCCGCGCCAAGATCTCAAGGCGGTGCGTACATCGCTAGAGCTGCTGCTCGGCAAGGACGACAATTTCATTCCCGCCGTGTCCGAGCCCACCGACGCCAAGCTGATCGGTCAACTCGCGCGCACCCTGATGACGTCGGCTGACGGCGACTATGCCCTGCCGCGCACGCTCGATCACATCCATCGCATTGCGAGCATGACGCGCGATCGCCTCTCGCTCGAGGCTTGGCGCACGCTCAATACGTTCTACGCGGCGCGCCGGTGGCGCATCAATGCGGTGCCGGCCTCGATCGGCGAGTCACTCGACCTCATCGATTCGGGCCTTGCCGTGCTGGCCGGTTTCAACGGCCTCATGCACGAGAACATGACCCGCAATTTCGGCTGGTCGTTTCTGGATATGGGGCGCCGGCTATCGCGCGCGCTCAATCTTTCGGAGCTGATACTTGCGGTCTTCGGCACCGCCACAAACGAGGACGACGAGATCGGCGCCCTGCAGTTCGTTCTCGAGCTTGCGGACAGCTTCATCACGTACCGGTCGCGCTACCGCCTGTCACCGATGTTGCCGCTGGTGCTCGACCTGCTGCTGATGGACGAAAGCAACCCGCGCAGCCTAGCATTCCAGCTCAACGCGCTTTCCCAGCATCTCGATCAACTGCCGCAAGCGGCGGGACGGGGGCAAGCCCGCGTGGAGGAGCAGCGCGCCGTACTGTCGCTGCTGACGAGCGTGCGACTCGCCGAAGCTCGCGCGCTGTCCGAGGCGGGGCGGGACGGCGTGCGGGAGGATTTGACCCACCTGCTCGCGCAACAGGTTTCGGCTCTGCCCGAGCTTTCCGATACCATTGCACGCAGATACTTTAGCCTGACCGACAAGGGAACAGCGTGGGTGCGGACCCGCTCGCGGCGCTAGGCATGATCTTCGACGTCAGCCATCGTACGTCCTATTCCTATCGATCGCCGGTGGTGCGGTCGCACCATCTGCTGCATCTCACGCCCCAATCAGGCGAACATCAGCGCGTCATCCGGCACAGCCTGCTCATCGAGCCCGCGCCCGCCGCTCGCAAAGACTTCAAAGATTATTTCGGCAACCAAGCCTCCATCCTGACCATCAACGAGGAGCATCCCGAACTCGTCATGCACGCGCGCAGCACGGTCGAAGTGCACGCGCCGTCCCGCATCACGATTGCGCAGTCGTCGCCTTGGGAGCTGGTGCGCGAGAGGGCGATCAAGCATGACGGCACGCTCGATATCGCGGTGCTCGAATACACCTGCCCATCGCGGCACACGCCTGTTTTGCGCGAAACTCTGGATTTTGCCCGGTCGTGCTTTCCACCCAACAAGCCCGCACTCGAGGCGGCCTGGGATCTGACCCTGCGCATCAAGGGCGAGTTCCTGTTCGACAGCACGGCCACCGATATCTCGACGCCGGTTTCCCAGGTGCTGAGGCGGCGCCGCGGTGTGTGCCAGGACTTCGCGCATCTCGCGCTCTCGTGTCTGCGGGGTTTCGGCCTGCCCGCGCGGTATGTCAGCGGCTACCTGCTGACGCGGCCGCCGCCGGGGCGTGAGCGGTTGGTCGGCGCAGATGCCTCGCACGCCTGGGTGTCGGTGTGGTCGCCGGAAAGCGGATGGGTCGACTTCGACCCGACCAACGGCTTGATGCCGGCGGAGGAGCACATCTCGATGGCCTACGGGCGCGACTATGATGACGTCAGCCCGATCAGCGGCGTGCTGCTCGGCGGCAGTGATCAGTCAATGGCGGTGGCCGTCGACGTGGTGGCCGTTACCTGAGGCAACCCCTACTGCTGCGTCGTTCCGGTAGTCACTCGCGCTGGCAGGGGCGCCACACTTCGCCCGGTGCGCACGACGCTGTGAACGAAGGCCAACTTTTCGATGGCCGTGGGCGACAGCACGAACGGGTAGAAATCCTGATGACCCATGCTGCGGTTGAGCCCGTTCAACGCCAATGCCAGGGGCAGCCAACGCTCCATAAGAGCGTTCATGGATGGGCTGCGATACGCATCGAAGCTGGCGAGCCATCCAATGCTGCGCCACGTCTGATGCCGCACGCCGAGCGCCATTGCCGTATCGATCACGTCAACGATATGCAGAAAGTGCGCCCATGTCTCGGCCCAGTCCTCCCAAGGGTGAGCGCTGGCATAGGCCGATACGTGCCTCTGCATCCAGTCCGGGGGGGCACCTTCGTTATGGTGGCGCGCCAGTGCCGCCGGATAGTCGATCCGCTCGTCACCGAACAGCTCCCGAAAGCGTCCGTGCAGCGGACCATCTTCAATCAACAGCATCCAGTAGTAGTGGCCGCTTTCGTGGCGAAGATGACCCAGCAGCGAGCGATACGGCTCGGCTAGAGACGCGCGCTGCCGCTCGCGCTCGACGGCATCGGCCTCGGCGATGTCGATCGTGATGACGCCATTGACGTGCCCGGTCGTTGCGTTCGCAACAAAGTCAAACATGAGGTCAGGGCGCGGACCCTTGGACTGCAGCGGCATGCCTAGTCGCAGCAGTGCATAGACCAGATGCTTCTTGGCGCGCTCGAGATCGGCCCATGCCGCCACGTTGCTCGGGTCAGCAAGGTTGGGAATGACGCGGTTCAGCCGGCATCCGCCGCACAGCTCGGACGGCTGGTGGGCTGGCACCAACCAGTTGCAAACGCCGGTCTGATAGTTGGCGCAATAGCGGAAGCGCTGCGGCTTGCGCGATCCCAGGGATTTGAAAGTGCCATCGGCTGATGCGGCGAGCAGGCCGGTCATGGTGAGAGTTGCCGGGTCGAACCCCAGCGCGCTCCCGCAGCGCTCGCAGCGCACGTTGTGGAAGTAGACCTGATGATGACAGTTGGTACAGGTGAACTTCTGCAAAAATGCCTCCTCCACCGTAGGTAGAACCATCATCCTGCGCCCGAAAGCGCTTCACAACGCGGAAGCCTCCGACAGGGCCGGCAGCCCCGGTACCTTCCCGGAGGTGAGGGCGCGCGCCTGAAATGCCTAAGGCTTAGGCAGGCCGAACGAATTGTCGGAATCCGCCTTCCGAAGGGCTGGTGTCGCCGGTTGCTTTGCGGTTTACTCTGGCGCTGACCTCCGTTGCGGCACGATGACAATCTCACGTCGGGTTGTCCCACAGAGGCAACAAAGGGGCGTTCAAAGCCCTGCTTTTTCTGACCGGGATCTAAATCCCGGCGCAACGCGGAGGAAACTGCATGACAAAGCGTAAGATCTCACGCCGTCGCTTCATGGCCACTTCGGCTGCGGCGTCTGCTGCTCTCATTTCGGCACCTTATGTGCGCACTGCCTATGCCTCCGGCAAGCTTTCCATCGGTTTCTGGGACCACTGGGTGCCAGGGGCGAACAGCGCCACCAAATCCCTGACGGAAGAGTGGGCCGCAAAGGAGAAGGTGGAAGTCCAGATCGACTACATCCCTTCGCAGGGCAACAAGAACCTCATGACCATTGCGGCCGAGTCGCAGGCCAAGGCGGGGCATGATGTTCTCGCGTTCCCGACCTGGGAGCCGCAGGGACACGCCCAAAATCTCGAGCCACTCGACGACGTGATGGGCGACCTGATCAAGGAGCACGGCAAGGTCAACGCGACCGTCGAGTATCTCGGCCGCTCCGATGGGAAATGGCTGGCCGTACCCGCTACTGTGGGCAGCCAAATCAAGGGACCGTGCTCGCGCATCGACCTCATGAAGTCGCTGGCTGGTATCGATGTTCAGGCGATGTACCCCCTCGGGGGGGCGCCCAAAGCCGACGCATGGACGCTCGATGCGTTCCTCAAGGCGGCAGAGGCCTGCCACAAGGGCGGGAAGCCCTTCGGCATCGGTCTCGGCACCACCACCGACTCGGTCGATACCGCAGGCGCGTTCTTCCACGCTCAAGGTGCGATGCTCGTCGATGACAAGGGCAAGGTCACCGTCAAGTCTGACAAGGTTCGCCAAGCCCTCGACTACATGAAGCGGCTCGCCCAATTCCTGCCGCCGGATGCACCGGCGTGGGACGATGCCTCGAACAACAAGTGGCTGGTGGCTGGCAACGGCGCGCTGATCATGAACCCACCCAGCGCGTGGGCCGTCGCCAAGCGCGACGCACCGCAGATTGCGGAGCAGTGCTGGACACACGGCTTCCCCAGTGGCCCCGCCGGCCGCTATGCGCCGTTCCTCCCCTACTTCTGGGGCGTTTGGAATTTCAGCAAGAACAAGTCGGCGGCCAAGAGCCTGCTGCGCCACTTGTCGACGCGGTCGGCGGCAGAGAAAATGGTGGCGGTGAGCGGCGGCTACGATCTGCCGTCCTTCGAAAAACTGACCGACTTCAAGACGTGGGCTGAGGAAGGTCCGCCGAAGGGTACGCTCTACCATTACCCGAACCCGTACAGCCATCAGGTCCTTTCTGTTGCCGCGGCTCCGGCCCCGCCGAAGATCGCCCATCAGATCTATACGCAGGCCGTTCAGACCAAGATGGTCGTGCGGCACTTGAAGGGCGAAGCCGCCGATTCCGTGCTGTCATGGGCCGAGAGCGAGGTCGAAGGCTTCATGCGCACGTAGCGCGCTGCGCGGGCGCTGTGGAACGCCCGCACAGCTCAGCCTTGTCGTTGCCGCGTGCCGGCGCGCCCGGTGCGCGGCAGCCGATGCTCGATCAAAACCCAGACATATGGCGGGGAGGCCAGTATGGTCGACACCGTACTCCGGCAAGCCGATAGCGCCCGTAGGGGTCGCAAGGGCCGTGGCCTGCACAAGATGATGCAGCGCAAATCGACGGTCGCCTTTTTCATGGCGCTGCCGCTTATCTTGCTAATCGCCATTCTGGTCGTCTATCCGGCGATCTACTCGATGCATCTGGCGTCACTCAACAAGTCGATGCAGCGGTTCGTCGGCTTCGACAACTTCCTGTTCCTGTTCAAGCGGGAAACCTTCTGGAAGGTGGTCCAGCAGTCGTGCATTTTCGCGATCACGGCGGTCGTCTTCAAAGCGATCATCGGCTTCATCGTCGCGCACTTCGTGCACAACATTCCCGCCGACGGACAGCGCAAGTGGCGCGGCATGCTGCTGGTGCCGTGGGTCATTCCGCCGGCGATGAGCTGCCTCGCCTGGTTGTGGCTCTTCGATCCGTCCTACAGCGCCTTCAACTGGGTTTTCGCCAAGTTCGGCATCGGCCCGATTCCCTGGACGGGCGATGCCCAATGGGCGCGCTTCTCGGTCATCCTGGTCAACATCTGGATCGGGGCGCCGTTCTTCATGATCATGTACCTGGCGGCGCTCAAATCGGTTCCCGATCAGCTTTACGAGGCCGCCTCCATCGACGGTGCCAACTGGTGGCAGCGCATCTGGTACATCACGCTGCCGATGATGCGAAACATCATTGCCATTACCGTGCTGTTCTCGCTGATCGTGACGTTCGCCAATTTCGACATCGTGCAGATCCTGACTGCGGGCGGGCCGATCGATCTCACCCACGTGTTCGCGACCTGGGCGTTCCGGCTCGGCATCCAAGGCAACGACATTCCACTCGGCGCCAGCGTCTCGCTGTTCATGCTGCCGATCCTCGGCGTGGCGGCGATCTTCATCCTGCGCGACATCAACAAACGGGGGAATGAAGCGTGATGGCGACCGTCACCGCAACCGCAGGACGCAAGGTCGGACGGCCCCGCTACGGGAGCATGAGCCGCGATCGTACGTGGGCGCTGCGCTGGTCCTACTTCTTTCTCACGCTGTTCGCGATCTTCTTCCTGCTGCCGCCCATCTACATGCTGATCACATCGCTCAAAACGAGCGCGGAGATCTCGGCGGCCACCAACCCCTGGTGGGTCTACAAGCCCACCTTGTCGAACTACGTCGAGTTGCTGAGCTCGAGCACCTACCTCACGTTCTTTCGCAACTCGGCGATCGTCTCCATCTTCGTGGTGACCATCACCATGCTGATCAGCGTGCCGGCCGCCTTTGCGCTGTCGCGCATGAAGTTCTGGGGCTCGGCAACACTCGCGACAGGCGTGTTCCTCACCTACTTGGTGCCGGACACTCTGCTGTTCCTTCCGCTCTTCAAGATGTTCGCGCAGTTCGCCGAACTGACCGGCATCACGTTGATCAACCGTTGGTGGGTGCTGCTCATCCTTTATCCGACGCTGACGGTCCCATTCAGCACCTGGATCATGATCGGCTACTTCGCTTCGATCCCCAAAGAGCTCGACGAGGCGGCCCTGATCGATGGCGCCAGCTGGATGCAGACGCTGACCAAGATCTTCATCCCCGTGGCGCTCCCCGGCATCATCGCGGCCACCATCTTCTCGTTCACCGTGTCGTGGGCGCAGTTCCTCTATCCGCTCGCCTTTACGACGTCGACGGATCAGCTCGTCCTCCCGGTGGGCATCATAACGACGCTCATCAAGGGTGATGTCTTCAACTGGGGGCAGATCATGACCGGCGCTCTCCTCGGCGCCGCGCCGCCCCTGATCATCTACGCGTTCCTGATGGACTACTACATTGCAGGCCTCACGGCCGGCGCGACGAAAGGCTGATCACCAATGGCAGAAGTGAAACTGCACAAGATCGTCAAACGCTATGAGGGCGTTGAGGCGGTTCGCGGCGTCGACCTCGATATTGCGGATCACGAGTTCGTCGTTCTGGTCGGCCCATCGGGCTGCGGCAAGTCGACGACGTTGCGCATGATTGCCGGCCTGGAAGAGATCAGCGATGGGGAAATCTTCATCGGCGGCGATGTCGTGAACGACGTGCCGCCGAAGGATCGCGACATTGCCATGGTGTTCCAGAACTACGCGCTCTATCCGCATATGACCGTTGCGGAGAACATGTCGTTCGGACTCAGGCTGAAACGATATCCGAAGGCGGAGATCAAGGCCCGGGTCGACGAGGCGGCTCGCATTCTCGACATCACCGAGCTGCTCGACCGCAAACCCAAGCAACTCTCCGGCGGTCAGCGCCAGCGGGTTGCGATGGGCCGTGCGATCGTGCGCAACCCCAAGGTCTTCCTGTTCGACGAGCCGCTTTCCAATCTGGATGCCAAGCTGCGTGTCGCGATGCGCACCGAGATCAAGAAGGTCCACCAGAAGGTGCGCACGACGACCATCTACGTCACCCACGACCAGGTCGAGGCGATGACTCTGGCGGATCGTGTCGTCGTCATGAACCATGGGCTCATCGAGCAGGTCGGTCCGCCCAACGAGCTGTACCACCGCCCACAGACGCGTTTCGTTGCCGGCTTCATCGGCTCGCCCGCGATGAATTTCATTCCCTGCCGGTTGGACGAATCGGGCGGCAAGCTCGGCGTGCGGGTGACGAACGATCTCGTCTTTGCCATTCCCGACAATCGCGCTGCGCGCTATCGGCCAGCGCTACAGAACGGCAAGCTCCTGCTCGGTTTGCGCCCCGAGCACATCACCGAGGCTCGCGCCCACCCCGAGCCGGGATCGGTGCCATTCGAAGCCAAACTCGACGTGACGGAGCCGATGGGAATGGAAACCCTCGTCTACTTCGCGGTGAACGGCGTGCAGATTTGCGGCCGGGTCAATCCCAATGCCGGGGCACGCGACGGCGCTCCCATGAAGCTCGCCGCCGACCTCAACAACATGCACCTCATCGACGAGGCGACCGGCAAGGTCATCTGACACCGACGCCTCCGGGCTTTCTCAGGAAACGCGCAATCGTCTTGCTCCACGGTCCATCGGGCGCGTGTCCGTGAGACGATGACGATTTTTTATTTTGAGACTGCGAGCCGGACAGACTATGTCTGGCGCGGCCCCCTCATGCTTTACGTTTAGGGTAATCGTCGGCTCATCCAAAGGGAGCTATGAGCCGGTGGTCGGCATGCGCTCGGTTGGACCGGCTTGACGCAGCGACAAGAACCGAATGTAAGGGCGTTCCGTGCCTGGAGTAGATGCATGAGACAAGCTACCGTCGCTCTCGCGGCGTTGCTCGCGATCGGCATTGTCGCACCTCCCGATAGCGCACTGAGCCAGGGCGGGCCACCGGCCTTCCCCGTCACGGTTGCTCAACCCTTGGCCAAGCGCGTCACGCAGTGGGACGAATACTCGGGACGTTTCGAAGCCATTCAAACTGTGGAAATCCGGGCGCGAGTTTCCGGCTTCCTCGACAAGATCCATTTCAAGGACGGCCAGATCGTGCAGACTGGCCAGCTCCTGTTCACGATCGACAAACGCCCGTTCGAGATCGCGGTGGAGGTTGCGAAGGCCGACATTGCGCGCGCCAAGGCGCAAGTCGCCCTGGCCGAGAACGAGGTCGAGCGAGCGACCCCTCTGGCGCGGTCCGGAGCCGTTACGCAACGCGACCTCGACCAGCGGCAATCGAACCTGAGCGTCACGCGCGCGCAGCTCCAATCCGCCGAGGCGAGCCTCAAGTCGGCCGAGCTCAATCTCGAATGGACGGACATAAGGGCGCCCATCGGCGGGCGCATTTCAGACAGAAAAGTCGATGTCGGTAACCTCATCATCGGCGGCCAAGCGGGTGCGCCGACCTTGACGAGCATCGTCTCCCAGGACCCCGTTCACTTCGTGTTTGAGCTCTCCGAGTCCGACTTCCTGCGCTATGGGCGGCTCTTCATGTCCGGGGAGCGCAAGGATTCTCGAGACGATGGCATCCGCGTGCGCATTCGTCTGGCCGACGAGAAGGATTGGCCTCGTGTCGGCAAGATGAACTTTGTCGACAACCAGCTCAACCCGCGCACCGGCACCTTGCGCGGTCGTGCGCTCGTGGACAATGGCGACCAGCTCTTGCAGCCCGGCGTGTTTGGCCGCCTCCAGCTCTTCGGGGGCGAATACGACGCGTTCCTCATTCCCGATTCCGCAGTTGTTGCGGACCAGACCCGCAAGCTCGTCTTCACCGTCGGGGCGGACAATGTGGTGAAAGGCGTGCCGGTCACGCTCGGACCAATTGTCGACGGCCTTCGCGTCGTAAGGGACGGGTTGAAGGCGGATGATCGCCTCATCATCCAGGGGCTCGCCAATCCAGCCGTGCGGCCCGGTGCCAAAGTCACACCCCAAAACGGGCAGATTCGCACAGCCTCGAACTAAGCGGGTTCGCGGCACTCAGCAGGACGCCAGATGCGATTTTCACATTTCTTCATCGACCGCCCGATCTTCGCGACCGTCCTCTCCCTCATCATCACCATCGTGGGTGTCATTGCCCAGCGGGCGCTTCCGATCGCGGAATACCCGGAAATCGCGCCCCCAACGGTCAACATCACGGCCACCTATCCCGGCGCGTCGGCGAAGGTCATCTCGGAAACGGTTGCGTCGCCGATTGAGCAGGAGGTCAACGGCGTCGACGACATGCTCTACATCAACTCGCAGGCCACGGGCGACGGCCGGCTGTCGATCAACGTCGTCTTCAAGCCTGGCACTAACATCGACCAAGCGCAGGTGCTCGTCCAGAACCGCGTCTCCGTCGCGGAGCCCCGCCTACCTGAGGATGTGCGACGGCTGGGATTGTCCGTGCGCAAGGCGTCGCCTGACCTGATGATGGTCGTGCACATGACGTCGCCGGACGGCACTCGAGACCAGCAGTACATCTCGAACTATGCCACACTGTACGTGAAAGACGTTCTCGCCCGGATCGACGGCATCGGCAATGTGTTGATCTTCGGTGCGCGCGACTACTCGATGCGGGTGTGGCTCGACCCCGCAAAGGTTGCTTCGCGCGGGTTGACAGCGGGCCAGATCGTGCAAGCTCTGCAGGCGGCCAACCTTCAAGTGGCGGCCGGCTCCATCAATCAGGCGCCGGCAAAATCGGACGGCGGCTTCACGCTGTCTGTTCAGACGCTCGGCCGGCTGACCGCACCCGAGGAGTTCGAGAGTATCATCGTCAAGGCCGACACCGACGGCTCGGTGGTGCGCGTGCGCGACATCGCCCGGGTCGAGCTCGGCTCGCAGGACTACACGCTCAACGCCTATCTCAACAACAAGGTGGCCGCGGCGATCGCACTCTTCCAGCGCCCCGGGTCCAACGCGCTGGCCACCGCGGCTGCCGTGCAAAACGAGATGGCACGGCTGTCCAAGGATTTCCCGAGCGGCCTCAGCTACTCCGTCGTTTATAATCCCACGGAGTTCATTCAATTCTCGATCGACGCGGTGATCACGACACTGTGGGAAGCCATCGTCCTCGTCGTCATCGTAGTCATTCTCTTTCTTCAGACGTGGCGCGCCGCGATCATCCCGATCGTCGCTATCCCGGTGTCACTGATTGGCACCTTCGCAGTGATGAGCGCGCTTGGAGTCTCGTTCAATACCCTGTCGTTGTTCGGCCTGGTGCTGGCGATCGGCATCGTGGTGGATGACGCCATCGTCGTCGTCGAGAACGTCGAACGCTATTTGCAGCAAGGCATGAACCCGAGGGAAGCCGCCTACAAGACTATGGACGAGGTCGGAGGCGCACTCATCGCCATTTCGCTCGTGCTGATCGCCGTATTCGTTCCGACGGCCTTCATCGCCGGCCTGCAGGGCTCGTTCTATCGGCAGTTTGCCATCACCATTGCGGCATCGACTGCGATTTCTGCCTTCGTCTCGCTGACTCTGTCGCCGGCCTTGGCTGCACTGCTGCTGAAGCCGCGCAGTCATGAGGCACCAACGGGCGTGTGGAGCAAGTTCGGGGCGCCGATCCGGTGGTTCTTCCGCATGTTCAATGCCGCGTTCGGGGGGTTGTCATCAGGATACGGCGCACTGACGGCGCGCCTGGTTCGCATCGGCCTCATCTTGATGATCCTCTATGGCGGGTTGATTTTTATCACCTTCCGATATCTCGCGACGACGCCGACGGGCCTCATCCCGCAACTCGATCGCGGCTATTTCATCGCGGCCTTCCAACTGCCGCCCGGCTCGACGCTGGAACGCTCGGATGCCGTCATCCGGCAGGCCTCTGACATCATCGTGTCCCGCCCGGGCGTTCGGGATGCCGTCGCGTTCGTCGGATTCGACGGCGCGACTTTCACCAACGCGCCAAACACGGGCGTCATCTTCGTCGCACTCAAGACCTTCGAGGAACGCCTGCACGCGGGCCTGCGAACCGATACAATTCTGACCGATCTGCGGACGCAGTTGTTCGCGCTGCGAGATGCCTTTGCGTTCGTTCTCGAGCCACCTTCGGTCCCCGGCGTCGGTACGGGCGGCGGTTTGAAGCTTTACGTCCAGGACCGAGGTGGGCGGGGGCTGCAGGCGCTCGAGGGAGCGGCGTGGGCGATTGCGGGTACTGCGGCCCAGGTTCCGGGCATCGTGCAGCCGTTCACGCTCTTCAACACGCGGACGCCTGAGATCTATGCCGACGTCGACCGTACGAAGTCGGAGCAGCTCGGCGTTCCGATCTCGCGCATCTTCGAGACGCTGTCGGTCTACATGGGATCTGCATTCGTCAACGACTTCAACATTCTCGGCCGCACCTATCGCGTCACGGCGCAGGCCGACAATCCCTATCGGCTGACGCTGCGAGACGTCGCCAACCTGAAGACGCGCAACGTGTCCGGCGACATGGTGCCGATCGGCGCGGTAGCCAACTTCTCCGATACGACCGGCGCCTACCGAGTCCCACGCTACAACCTCTATCCCGCCGCCGAGGTTCAGGTTGGCCTCGCCCCCGGGTTCTCCTCGGGCCAAGGGCTCGCCGCGATCGAGAAAATCGCTGCCGAGCGCCTGCCAACAGGATTCGGCTTCGAATGGACGGAGCTCGCGCTTCAAGAGAAATTAGCCGGGAACACGGCGATCATTGCGTTCAGCCTGGCCGTCATCTTCGTCTTTCTGCTGCTCGCTGCCCTCTATGAGAGCTGGCTGCTACCGCTGGCTGTCGTGCTCATTGTGCCGATGTGCATCCTAGCGGCAATGATCGGTGTCACGTCGCGCGGCTATGACCGGAACATTCTGGTCGAGATCGGCCTGATCGTTCTCGTCGGACTGGCGGCCAAGAATGCGATCCTAATCGTCGAGTTCGCGAAGCAGGCCGAGGAGCGCGGCGTCTCGCGCTTCGAGGCCGCCGTCGAGGCCGCCAGAACCCGCCTTCGGCCGATCCTCATGACGTCGCTGGCGTTCATCCTCGGTGTCGTTCCGCTCGTCCTGGCTTCGGGGGCTGGCGCCGAGATGCGGCGCGCGCTCGGGACGGCGGTGTTTTCCGGAATGCTCGGCGTGACGTTGTTCGGCCTGGTGTTCACGCCAGTCTTCTATGTCCTGTGCCGCGGCATCGCGCACATCGACATAAAGGCCCTGTGGTCGAGACGCCGGCCGCCGCCCGAGCCTGATCAACCGGGAAATGCGCCAGGCTCTCCCGCCTAGCGGTGGGTTCGAGCACGCGATTGACAAGGCGGGCGACCGGCACCTAGCGTCACCGCGCCTGTGATGAGCGGGTCCGGCCATGCAATAGTGCATCACGGTCGTCACGATACCTCATCGATCGTTCACGTGGAGATCTTGCGCAGTGAACCCCCTCGTCACGTCGCGCCGCGACGGCAATGTCGCGGTCATCATCGTTGACAATCCTCCGGTGAACGCGCTGAAGCGGGACGTGCGGGCCGGCATCCTTCACGCCTTCGAGCAGGCACGCGATGACGCCGGCATCGCAGCGATCGTGCTCACCTGCACCGGCCGCACATTCATGGCGGGGGCGGACATCACCGAGTTCGGCAAGCCGCCCGCTGCACCTGGGCTGGGTGCGGTCATCGCCGTCATCGAAGCGATTGGGAAACCAACCGTCGCGGCGGTGCACGGAACGCCACTCGGCGGTGGTCTCGAAACGGCACTTGCATGCCATTTTCGCGTGGCGGCGCCGGGCACACGGCTTGGCCTACCGGAGATCAAGCTCGGGATCATTCCCGGTGCCGGCGGAACGCAGCGCCTGCCGCGCCTGGTCGGCGCGGAGAAGGGCCTCGCCATGATCCTGACCGGCGAGCCCATTCCCGCCACGGAGGCTTTGGCGGCCGGCTTGGTCGACGCCATCGTCGAGGGTGATTTGGTGGAGGCGGCCGTCGCGTTTGCGCGCGCAGCTGTCGCTGACAAGAGGCCGCTCGTCGCGGTTCGCGACAGGGTTGAGGCGCTCTCCGCAACCCGAGCCGACCCGACCAAGTTCGAAGAGCAGGCCGCCGCGCATCTCAAGCGCGCACGAGGCCTTCATGCGCCCGCCGCGGCAGTCGATGCGGTGCGCGCGGCGTTCGAGCTGCCGTTCGAGGAGGGCCTCAAGCTCGAGCGGGCGCGGTTCGAGGTCCTCGTTGCAGGGGACCAGTCTCGGGCGCAGCGCCATATCTTCTTTGCCGAACGCGAGGCCGCGAAAGTACCGGGCCTCGCGAAGGACGTGAAACCACGGGACATCCGGCGCGCTGCAGTGATCGGCGCCGGTACCATGGGTGGGGGCATCGCGATGTGTTTCGCCAATGCCGGCATTCCTGTGACCCTTGTGGAAACGGCCCGGGATGCGCTCGCGCGAGGGCTCCACACGATTGCCAAGACCTATAAGGTCTCGGTCTCTCGTGGCAGCCTCGGCGCCGATGAGATGGAACGGCGCCTCTCGCTGATAAACGGCGTCACCGATCTCGGCGCGGTGGCCGAGGCCGACATGGCGATCGAGGCCGTGTTCGAGGATATGGACCTCAAGAAACGGCTGTTCGGTGATCTCGACCGGCATGCCAAACCCGATGCCATACTGGCGACCAACACATCCTACCTCGACGTCAATGCCATTGCCGCCAGCACCCAGCGGCCGGAGTCGGTGTTAGGGACGCACTTCTTCAGTCCGGCCAATGTCATGCGCTTGCTCGAGGTGGTGCGCGCCGAGACGACGTCGCCAGCGACCCTCGCTACAGGAATTGCACTCGGCCGCAAGCTCGGCAAGGTGCCGGTCGTCGTGGGCGTGTGCCACGGCTTCGTCGGCAACCGAATGCTGAGCGCGCGCGGGATCGAAGCCGAGCGCCTGTTGCTCGAGGGCGCGCTGCCGCAAGACGTCGACGGAGCGCTCGTCGCCTTCGGATTCCCGATGGGGCCGTTCGCCATGAACGATCTGGCGGGTCTCGATGTAAGCTGGCACAATCGCAAGGCGCTCGGAACGCGCGCGGAGATCGCCGATCAGCTTGTCGAAGCGAAGCGGCTCGGACAGAAGACGGGTCGCGGGTTCTACCTCTACGAGACCGGGTCCCGGGTGCCAAAACCGGACTCTGATGTTACGCGGATCGTCGAGGCGTCATCACAACGGCTCGGCATCACGCGACGGCGGATCGAGCCGCGGGAGATCGTCGAGCGGCTGGTTTTACCGATGATCAACGAGGGCGCGCGCATCCTCGAGGAGCGCATCGCCTATCGGTCGAGTGATATCGACGTCATCTGGGTCTATGGCTACGGCTTTCCCGCCTGGCGGGGCGGACCGATGTTTTATGCTGACGCTGTCGGCTTGCCAGCGATCCGCGATCGACTGTCGGCACTGGCCGAAACAGCTGGCAACAAGCGCCATGTGCCCGCCACCCTGCTCGCACGTCTTGCGGCGGAAGGACGTGGCTTCGCGTCCATCGTTGTGAAGGGTTCGTGAGGCGCCATGGATCTTCGGTTCACAGTCGATGAGCTCGCCTTCCGCGAAGAGGTACGCGCCTTCATGCGCGAGGCGTTGCCGGCGGTGATCCGCACGAAGGTGATCGAGAATCGGCGCCTCGCCCGCGATGACTACGTCACCTGGCAGCGCATTCTCAATGCGCGTAGCTGGGCGACGCCGCACTGGCCGGTTGAATGGGGTGGAACCGGATGGACGCCGGTGAAGCAGTACATCTTCCGCGACGAGATGCAGCAGGCCCCCGCTCCGGAGCCGCTTCCTTTCGGCGTCAACATGGTGGGGCCGGTCATCATCGCGTTCGGAAACGAGGCGCAGAAACGCCGCTACCTGCCGCGGATCGCCAACCTCGACGAGTGGTGGTGCCAGGGCTTTTCCGAGCCCGGGGCGGGGTCGGATCTCGCATCGCTCACGACGTCCGCGCGCCGCGAGGGCGACCACTATGTGGTCAACGGCCAGAAGACGTGGACGACTCTCGCCCAGTATGCCGACTGGATCTTCTGCCTCGTCCGCACCACTCCTGGCGCCAAGAAGCAGCTCGGCATCTCCTTCCTGCTGATCGACATGAGGACGGCGGGGGTCACCGTCCGGCCGATCCAGACCATCGACGGCGGGCACGAGATCAACGAGGTGTTCTTCGACGACGTTCGTGTTCCAATCGAGAACCTGGTCGGAGAAGAAAACAAGGGCTGGGACTACGCCAAGTTCCTGCTCGGCAACGAGCGTACCGGCATTGCTCGCATCGGCATCTCCAAGGCGCGACTGCGCCGCGTCAAGGAGCTCGCAGCGCTTGAGACCGCGGGCGGCAAGGCCCTGATCGACGATCAACGCTTTGCCATGAAGATCGCGGCCGTCGAGGTGGAGCTGAAGGCGCTCGAGATGACGCAGCTTCGGGTCGTGGCGGCCGAGCGGGGCGAAGACAAGAAGCCCGACCCGGCATCATCGATTCTCAAGATCAAGGGCTCGGAGCTGCAGCAGGCCATCAGCGAGCTGCTGCTCGAAATCGCAGGCCCCTATGCCTTACCCGATCAGATGCCGCCCGATGATGCCGATCGCTGGAACGAGCCGCCGGTCGGCGCCGATTGGGCCGGCACCCTGGCGCCGCACTACTTCAACTGGCGCAAGGTCTCGATCTACGGCGGCTCGAACGAGATCCAGAAGAACATCATCGCCAAGGCCATTCTGGGCCTTTGACCCGCGAGTCTTTCCAAGGTCCTGCCCATGGACTTCGAGCTCAGCGACGAACAGCGCCTGCTGAGGGACAGCGTGAGCCGCTTTCTATCCGAGCACTACCCTTTCGAGGCCCGCACGCGCTTCCTCAAGGAGCCCGAAGGGTGGAGCCGCGATGCGTGGGCCACGTATGCGCAGCTCGGTTTGCTGGGGCTGCCGTTCGGCGAGCCGTATGGCGGCTTCGGTGGTGGACCGGTCGAGACGATGATCGTTGCGGAGGCGTTCGGTCGCGCGCTCGCTGTCGAGCCGTACCTGGCGACGGTGGTGCTGGGTGGCGGGTTCATCCGGCTCGGCGGGACCGAGGCACAAAAGAGCGCCGCACTGCCGGCGATCGCATCAGGGTCGATGCGCCTTGCGTTCGCGCACGCCGAGCGCCAGGCGCGCTACGACCTCGCCGATGTCGCGACGACGGCGCGCAGGGACGGCTCGAGCTACGTAATCGACGGCGCCAAGACGCTGGTCCTCCACGGCGACGCCGCCGACACACTCGTGGTCTCCGCGCGCCTGTCGGGCGACCGCCGCGACCGGGACGGCCTCGCCCTGTTTCTGGTCGATGCGGGCACGGCCGGCGTATCGCGCCGAGGCTATCCCACGATCGATGGCCAGCGCGCTGCCGAGATCGCCCTGTCTCAGGTTCGCGTCGAGTCTGACGCGCTGATGGGCGAGCCCGGCAGCGCGTTCACCCTCATCGAGCGGGTCGTCGATCAGGCCATTGCAGCTCTGTGTGCGGAGGCCACGGGCGCCATGTCCGAAATGCTCGACGCCACAGTCGACTACCTCAAGACGCGCAAGCAGTTCGGCACCCCGATCGGAACCTTCCAGGTTCTCCAACATCGCGCGTCGGACATGCTGATCGCGGTCGAGCAAGCGCGCAGCATGACCATGCTGGCGACGATGATGGCGGACGAACCCGATGGCGTCGCGCGGCGCAAGGCGATCTCTGCGGCCAAGGTGCAGATCGGGCGGTCAGGGCGGCTGGTTGGACAGCAAGCGGTGCAGCTCCACGGCGGCATCGGCATGACGATGGCGTACAAGGTCGGGCATTACTTCAAGCGAGTTACCGCGATCGACGCGATCTTCGGTGATGCGGATCACCATCTGGCGCTTCTGGCCCGCGACAGCCGCACCTGATTCGACCCACTGGGGAACACTACGCCAGCCAGCGCTTGCGCCGGCGATAGTGCTTCACGGCCAGATAATCGACCTGGTGGCCACCGCCGAGGTAGGCCTCCTGTACGTCAGGGTTGGCCTTGACCACCTCGGCCGTGCCGCTCATCACGATGCGGCCGTTCTCGAGCAGACAAGCGTGCTGCGCGATCTCGAGCGCGGCGGCCGCGTTCTGCTCGACGAGAAGGACGGCAACTCCCGCCTCGTCGTTTATGCGGCGGACAATATCGAAGATCTCGTCGACAAGAAACGGAGCGAGCCCCAGGCTCGGCTCGTCGAGCAGCAGGAGTTTCGGCTCGGTCATCAGGGCACGGCCGATGGCCAGCATCTGCTGCTCGCCGCCCGACAGGTATCCTGCCTTGGCGTTAGCGCGCTCCGCGAGCCGTGGGAACCACGCGAAGGTGCGGTCGATCAACTCCTTCACCCGCGCGCGGTTGCGATGCATGCTCGTGGCCGCCAGGAGGTTTTCCATCGGGGTCAGATGCCCGAAGACGCGGCGCCCCTCGAGCACATGAACGATACCCTTGCGGACACGCTCGGGCGGATCGAGGGAACGAATGTCCTCGCCGGCAAAGAGCACGTCACCACGGGTGACGTGACCACGCTCGGGCTTCAGCAGTCCGCTGATCGCCTTCAGGATCGTACTCTTGCCGGCGCCGTTAGCCCCGAGGAGGGCCACCAGACCGCCCTCGGGAACGTCGATCGATACGCCTTTGACCGCAAGGAAGACGCGATCATAGACGACCTCGATATTGTTGAGCGCAAGCAGCGCCATGCTACTTGCCCGTCTTCTTGAACTCTTCCGAGTATTTCTTGATCTCGGCCCAGACGACATCCTGCCCGGCGGTCATCCAGTCGGACTTGGGCGCCCACTTCGTGCCGTCCCATTGAGCGATGCGGCCGTAGCCGCCGCCCTGATGGTCCTCCTTGGTGATCGTGACTGGCGGCAGGAGCCCTTCCGCGGTGAATTTGGAGATGCTGCGCAGGCCGTCGTTCAACCATTCGCCCGTGATCGGCCCGTTGGGGTTCTTCTCGAACGCCTTGCGGACACCTTCAACGGCGAGTGCGCCGGCCATGACGCCAATGTTGTAGTAGGCGGTCCCCACCTTCTCGGCGGGGCCGGAGCCCTTGCCCTTGGCCAGAACGTCCTTCTGGATGTCCTGGATCACCTTGGGCTCCTTGCCGCCGGCGGCAACCTCGAACTTCAAGACGCCCTTCGCCTGATCCTTGCCGACGACTTCCATCTCGGACTCGGACAACCACACGACCGAGGCGATGCGGTCCATTGGCACGCCGTTGCGAATCGCCTCTTTGAGCGAGGCAATCTGGCCGGCACCGGCGCCCCAGATCAGCGTCCAATCGGGGCGAGCGCGCCGGACTTGCGGCCATACGCCCGACTGGTCGTTGCCAGGCG